>Ga0265294_10000646_pt1 | contig 46549 bp, 41 predicted proteins | sample MunlanPumphouse3_FD_192504 | JGI IMG/M metagenome (GOLD analysis project Ga0265294, IMG submission 192504) | Groundwater microbial communities from a municipal landfill in Southern Ontario, Canada - Pumphouse #3 | ecosystem: Environmental > Aquatic > Deep subsurface > Groundwater | place...
AATAGCAAGAGATGGTCAAGAAGGACTTGAAAAATTCAAACTTGATGATTTTGATATTGTCTTAAGTGATATTGAGATGCCAAAAATGAATGGTATCGAAATGATTAAAGAAATCAAAAAAATCAATCCTAATATTTTCACTATTTTACTTACTGCATATACAGAAACATCATATTTTATAGAAGCAATTCATGCAAAAGTTGATAGATTTTTGACTAAGCCTTTGGATGTGAGACTTTTATTTACTTATATTGATAATTATGAAGAGTTATTGACCAGTAAAAAACTTTTACTCCTTCAAGAAAAGCTCCTAAATCATTACAAACAAGTAATAGATGATATACTAATAGTTGTCAAAACTGATCCAAATGGTACAATTCAATATGTAAATAATAAATTTTGCGAAACTACTGGATATACTTATGAAGAAAGCATTGGCAAAACTCACCCAGAGCTTGTCAGTCATCAACAATTGATGAATAAAGAGTTATTCAAAGATATGTGGGAAAATGTAAAAAATCTAAAATCTCATAAAATGATTATACGAAATCAAGACAAACATGGTTCTAGTTATTGGCTTAGAACTTACTTCTATCCAATAGCGGACAATAACAACAATTTAAGTGAAATTATAGCACTTTCAGAAAACATCACAGACCAAATAAAAAAAGAAAAAGAAGCAAAACTAAAAGATACACAAGAAAACCGTGATAATATTACAAAAGCTATAGAGTTATCACAAGGTCAATTTGTCAAATATATACCTTTTCCAACAATTATCATCGATAATCAAGACTTAATTACAGAGTATAATGATGAGTTTGAAACTATTATTTTAATGAGTACCAATACATCACTTTATGAAAAACTTTTGGAAAAAGATTTGAAATTATCTGATATTATAAAAGTGGATGATGGTATATTTTTACTTGAAACGCTTAGAGACAATATAACAATAGATGGTGTAACACAAACTTTTAATTTAAAATCAAAAAATATAACACCCCAGACTACTATAGTGAGTTTTATCAATGTTTAATAATCCAATATTTCATATAGAAGAAATTATATCTATACCGTCAAAAGTCGTATTTTTTAGACAAATCAATGATGATTTGATAATTTTTATTGATGAAAATATGGTTTTACATAAAATTAATGCACAAGAATACAAAATTATTGACCAAGTCAAACTAGATTTAAATCCTAGTGATATTTTGGCAATATCTAGTGATAATAAAAATGAATTTCTCTACTCTACAAAAGGTGGTGGATTGTATATCTATGATATGAATACAAATCATACGAGACAAATTGATTTGATTTTCTCAAATGATATTTTAGATATAAGATTTTCAAGAGATGGACAATATTTTGTGACTAAATGCGAAAAAGGCAATATCTCAGTATTTGACAATAAACTCAAGAAGTTTATTTATACTATTAATAATACTCAAAACTCACAACTTATCAAACACTTTTTTTCATTGGATTCTCAAATCCTAGTATTGATATATGAAAATGGTCTAGTAGTAGTATTTGATACCTTTACACATGCTATCATATCTACTTACAATATAGAAGGTCGTGCTACAGATGGCTTTGTTTATCATAATAATACAAAAGTTTTCATTACTACAAGTGATGGAGCATATCCATTTAGTTCATTTAACCTCATTACAAAAAAATTAACTCCAAGTAGTGCCAACTTCAAAAATGCAACTTCTTGCTATACCGACAAAACACAAACAACCGTAATATGTGGAACTGCTGGTGGAATGGTGTTTTTGTTGAATCTTGAGCAATTAGAGATTATCTCCAACTTTGTATTTGATAGTAGTACATCAAAAGTTTTTATTAATGATAAAATCATTACAATACTACTAAACAATAACCAATTATACTTTTTTGATAAAAATCACAACTTATCACAAGCCCTTATTAAATTGGATTTAAAAGATTTCAAAAGTGCTTTTGATCTTATATCTGAAAATATATTTTTATATATGAATCCAAAAATTTTAGAACATCTAAATAATGCTTGGCATGAACTCTTTAAAAGAGGTTTGCATTTCATAGGAGAAGATAAAGAATCTCTCTCACTTAGAATGTTAGAGCCTTTCTTTGCTATAAAAAGTAAAAAAGATACATACAATCATGTACTATCCAATAAAGAATATGCAATAAGATTTAATAACGCAGTAAGAGAGCGAGACTTGAAGGTGGCTTATGATTTAGCTGATGCTTATGAGTTTTTGCAACAGTCTTTAAACTATATCAAACTTGAAGAAAACTGGGATGAGTCTTTTATGAAAGCAGAAAAACTACTTTCTAGCAAAGTACCAGCAGACCAAATACTAACCATCACAAAACCTTACTTGGAAATAAATCAAAAATATCAAATCATAAGTGAAATGATAAAAAATGCTGATTTATTTTTGAAAGCGGAAGAAGCTATCAAAAATAGACAGTTTTATCTCTTTTATAAATACTGTGAAAAATTCCCATCTTTACGGATGAGTACATTTGGAAGAAAAGCTGATGAACTTGGGAGAAAACTATATGAAAAGCTTTTGACTATTGACAAAAATTCTACAGAATTTGAAAACTTAATAGACTACCTAAAACATTTCCCAGAATTCAAAATAAAAGCTGAAGCACTTAAAACTGAAAGTTCTATTGAAAAAATGTTTTCAAAAGCTCAAAAAGATGATAATATCAAACTAATCTATCATCTTATAAATACAAATCCTTTCTTAAAACAAACAAATACCTACAAACATTTAATTCAAGAGACAGAAAAAGATTTCCAATCCTTTACAGCAATATTATATGAAAAAGGATTTGAAGCAGCGTATAAAACAATATCAAAATATTTTAATATTGATATGCTGTATCCAAAAGTTTATGACTATATGAAGCTTTATTATATGTTGCAAATCAAAATTCTAAGTCAATCTAGCATACCTCTTGCTATCGAAAACTATAAAAAACTTTTTGGTGAAGATAGTATATTAACATATATTGCAAAAGAGTACAAACTAAGTATTCCAACTTTCAACAAAATAAATCAAGCAAATAGCAAATTTCATGCTTCTATTTTGGATTATAAGTCATAAAAGGATGTTTATACTTAAAGCTTGATAACTTTTGCCCCAAATCCACCTTGGCTTGGATGTGCATCGGTGAAGCTTTTTACTCGTGGATGGGTGCGTAAAAACTCTTTGACTGCAAATGAAAGTTTGCCAGTACCAATACCATGATATACCAAAACTTCATCAAACCCAGCTATCAAACAATCACTTATAAATTTGTCAAGTCTCTCAATTGCTTCATCACTTCTAAGTCCATGCAAATCAAGACTTACCCCTGCATTTGTAGGTTTTTCTACAGATATATTGGCTTTTGGTTTGGGTTTTTGGATAGATTTAGGTACTCCGCTTCTTTTGAGTTCTTTCAAAAATACTTGCATTTTGATACCATCCATATCAACAAAAGCCTTTTCACCTTTGATTGATATTATTTCACCTTTTGAGCTTTTGTATTTGACCATATCCCCTACTTCAAAGACTATATCTTCTTTGATTTGAGGAGTTTCCACATTTTTCACAAATTTTGATGCAGCATTGAGGTATCTATGTGAATCACTCACATCTTTGGCTTTTATTGCTTCTCTTGCTTCATTTATAGCTTGAAGATACTCTTTATGAAGCTTTGATTTCATATCAGATAATACTGCTTGTTGCTCTTCTTTTTGTGTTCGTAGAGATTCTTTAAGCCTTTGAGTATCTGCTATTTCATGGTCAAGTTTGGCAATTTTTTGTTTATATTCCATCTCCAAAGTAGCACTTTTTTGGATAAGCTCATTTAGCCTAAATTTATCTTCACCATAAGCTGTTTTGGTTTGTTCTATGATATATCTTGGTATCCCATATCTTAAAGCCGTCTCAAATGCAAAACTTCTTCCAATAGTTCCTTGCATAAACTCATAAGTTGGTTTTTCGTTGATTTCATCATAAAGTGCAGCATAAAGCTCAACTTCGCTATTTCCACTTAGCATGGCAGCTAGGCGTTTGTGGTGAGTGGTGATGATGACTTTTATATTTTTTTTGATAAGCTCTTCTACTACAGTATGAAACAATACAGCAGCTTCATCACTATCTGTTCCTAGCTCAATCTCATCAATCCCTACTATGAAATTATCTTTACCAAAAAGTGTACTAAACTGTACCATTCTTCCTGCAAATGTAGATATATCATTTTTTACATTTTGTGGGTCATCAAGGATTGCTTCTATGTATTTAAAGTGAGGTATGGTTGATTTTTCATTAGCTCGAAATGGTACAAGATATTTTGCCATCAATACACTACTAAGGAGTGATTTAAGTACCATTGTTTTACCACCAGCATTTACCCCTGTAAGCATTATTACTTTTTTTGAAAAGTCTATTGTTATAGGTTTTGGGTGGTGAAGAGCGGGATGACAAAACTCCACTAAAGTATGATTTTTTGAATTTTTTGGCAAAATAAAAACAAAGTCTTTACTTTTTGCAAACTCAATTCTTGCAAGATAATGGTCAAGTCTATCAAACTCTTTGTTGATAAAGTGCAAAAACTTTATCCATTTATTAAATACTACACATATCTCTTTTGAAATCTTATAAACAAGCTCTAATTTATGGTTTTGTAAATCATCTCTTTTTTGTTTGAGTTCACTTATAGTATGAGGAACTACATAAAAAAACCCACCTTGACTTCTATCTACAATAGTACCTTTTAGGAAGTGATTAAACCCTCCTCGAAGAAGCAAAGCTTCATCACCATTGATAAGATGTATTTGGTTGTCTACAAGATATGGTTGGAGCTTTTGGGTGTGGATTAGTCTTTGTAAAAAAGATTTTATTTCATCTTTGTTTTTATAAAGTGCATGATTGATACTATCTAGCTCTTCGCTAATACCAGATTTAATCTCACCTTTATCATCAAAATAATCTGTAATTTTTGTTATCTCATTTGGAATTTCTATCTTTTCAAGCCAAGATGATATAGCACCATCAAACTTTTGTCTTTTTAAATACAAAAAATAATCAATAATCTTTACAAACTCATATATTTCATATAATTTCAAAACACCAAATTTTTGTATGTGCATCATTTGAGAATCAAGATTTGATACCTTTTTTGATGATTTAAATACATAATTGGATAGTTCTTGTATGATTTTATAGTGATGAGCTATATCACCTTCTATAACAATCTCTTTTTCTCTAGCAAAAAATGTTTGTAGTTTCGATATGTGTTGTTCTAAATCCAATTTATTTATAAGTTCTGTAATCTTCAAATCTTTCACCGTTTTTTTGATTTTTAATCTTACATTATATCCAAGATTTACTAAAAGGATAAAGTATAGTCTTTAGGTCAAAAGATTTATATATAAATTATTAGTAATGTTAATAATTATTATGATAAAATAAAAAGCTATTAAAAAAAACTAAAAAGGTAATGATATGAAAAATGGAAGTGAGGCTTTAGTCACACAAAAAGAAGCATAATAAATGGATAAATTACAAATTCTTAATCATACAAATCTACAACATAAAATACACACCATCAGAGAGTTTCAAGTGATGATTGACCATGACCTTGCTGAGCTTTATGGAGTAGAAATAAAAGCTCTAAACCAAGCTGTAAAAAGAAATGAAGCACGATTTCCTAGTGATTTTATGTTTCAACTATCCAAAGATGAGTTTGAAAATATAAAGTCACAATTTATTACATCTGATTTAGAAGATTCTTTAAGGTCACAAAATGTTACCTTAGAAAATGGTAGAGGAAAACATAGAAAATATTTACCTTACGCTTTTACGGAACAAGGCGTATCAATGCTAAGTGCTATTTTAAAAAGTAATATAGCGGTAGAAATAAGTATTCAAATCATTAGAGCTTTTGTGGAAATGAGAAAAATTATTAGCTCAAATAGTTTACTATTTTCAAAAATGGAGGCACTAGAAAAAAGACAAATTACTTTTGAGATAAAAACAGATACTAAAATAGAGCTAGTATTAAATGCTTTAGAAGACAAAAACCAAAAACCTGATGAAGGAATTTTCTATGATGGTCAGATTTATGATGCCTATATTTTTGTAAATGATTTGCTAAAAAATGCAAAAAATGAAGTGTTACTTATAGATAATTACATAGATGATAGTGTGTTTACACTTTTTAGCAAATATCAAAATGTAAAATTCACCATCTACACATCAACTATCACCAAGCAACTAAATCTTGACTATCAAAAATACAAGTCTCAATATAAAAATATAGAACTTTTTGAATTCAAAAAAGCTCATGATAGATTTTTCATCATAGACAAGACAGATATTTACCATCTAGGAGCAAGTCTTAAAGATTTGGGTAAAAGATGGTTCGCATTTTCTAAGTTTGAAAGTAGAGCTTTAGAGATTTTAGAAAAGCTAAAATAAACCTTTTAACTTAATTCCACTTATGGACAATTTTGCTATAATTGGCTATCAATATATAAGGATAAACAATGCAATTAAATACACATTTGAAACTCAATAACTCACTAAACGGCGATGTAATCGAACTCAAACCAGATTATGCAAAAATATCGCTTCAAACATCTGACACAATGAGATGTGATGATGAGGGGCTAGTGCATGGTGGATTTGCTTTTTGTGCGGCTGATTTTTGTGCTATGGCATCAGTCAATCATCCTTTTGTAGTACTAGCAAAAAGTGAAGTGAAGTTTTTAGCTCCTGTAAAAGTAGGAGATATGATAATCTTTGAAGGTAATATAACTTCAAATGATGGTAGAAAACAAACTGTATCTGTCGTAGGCAAAGTTGGAGATAAGGATGTATTTATGGGTGAATTTAAAACTGTGATTTTAGAAAAACACATATTATGCTAAAAAATATTTTTGACTCACTACCAAGTCTATGTTCAAAAGATGAAGAATTTAAAATATTACTTGAAAATAAATCTATCAAAATAGAAAGAATTATATCTACTGGGCAAAGTTCACCTGAAGATTTTTGGTATGAGCAATCTCAAAATGAGTGGGTAATCGTACTAGATGGTGAAGCAGTTTTAAGTTTTGAGAATGACAATGACAATGATATAATACTAAAAAAAGGTGATTTTATAAATATTCCTGCATTTAAAAAACACCGTGTAAAAAGTACAAAACCAGATATACACACTATATGGTTAGCCGTATTTTATAGCTAACCATAGATTAAACTACCATTTTCACTTCACTTACCAAACCAGCTTTGCCATTTTCTTTCAAATAGATAGAATTATTCGTAAGAACTGCCTTGGACTCTTCTATATTTCTTTTATAGTTGAACTCTGATGTTATATTTGCAAGGTAAATAGCCCCTATTCCAGCCTCTGACAAAGCAATCAAATTGTTATTACCAGACTCATCCATTTGCCATATTTTCAAACTATTAAAAATATAATCATTCTCATCTATCCAATTATTTTTATCACTATCATATTGTTTTAATTCTTCAAAACCTTTTGAGGTCTTAGGTCCAAAAAGTTCACTGCCGTTATCTATTAGTCCGTTTTCATTTTTATCAAGAGCTAAAAATCCAGAACCTTTTTTCAAAAGAGGGATATCATCTAGTTTACCATCATTATCCAAATCAAATAAAAAGTTTAGATTACTTATATTGTCAAGTCCATTTGTATCATCACCATAATTTATCACCAAAGGGTCTATCAATGAAGCATTACCAAAAGTCATAGATGATGAATATTCCATATAAAACTCTTGACTAAAAGAGAAATTAATATCAACAGATATATCCATATTGGCTGTTTTTATTACGGCACTTGCTTTGAAATCTATGGTTTGTTTCTCATAATATGATTCATTTACCGATACTCTAGCACCCCAAGAGAGTTCACTAGAAGATGATTTTTGAGCGTTAACAGCAGAATTATAGTCAAAAGAGAGGGATATTGAATCTTTAAATTTTTCTTTAGGATATAAACTGTTTTCTCTTTTATCTCCAAATAACCTTTTCAAAAGCTCTTCAATAAGTAGTTTATTTATCTTATCCTGAGGAGATAATGACTCTTCATCATCATAAATCAATTTGTCGCTTTGGCGTGTATTGATATTTACAAAATCATTATATTGTCTATCACTAGCAACAGACTCTTGATAAGCAATTTGCACACTTGTTTGTTGTTGGTATTGAACTATATTTTGAGTATAACTTGATAAATTTACACTTGAACCTTCTATTCTCATAATACATCCTTTAATCTAATTTAAAGAATTGTATAATATTTATCGAGCGTTTGTCAAGGGTTAAAAAAATAAAGAGTTACAAAGAAAACAGTAGCCTATGGAATCGTATTTGAGTAAGAATATCAAGAGAAAAAATATATAAATAATCCTAGGATTTTGATTTAAAATCCAAATATATTTTCTCTAACTTCGTTCTAGCCCATGGAGTTTTGCGAAAAAACTTAAGGCAAGAGTTGATACTAGGGTCTTTTAGAAAACAATTTACATTAAGCTTAACTCCTAGTTTTTCCCACCCATAAGAGCTATGAAGCTCTTTGATAATCATCTCTAGTGTAATTCCATGCAAAGGATTATTTGAGTTATTTGTAGACATTAGCTAAGCTCTTGTAGTTTTTTATCATATTCTACGGTCAATTCATCAAGTTTGTATTGAGTAGCAGTCAATATTTCAAACTTATCTTCAATCTCTTTTTCATATTTTGAAACGACTTTAGAAAGTTCTAAAACTTTTGTATTATCTGTTTTATTTGTAGCATCCATTAGAGCTGATTTTGTAGATTCTAGTAAATCTTCTATTTTTACTATCTCGGATTCTATGTGGTCAATCTCTTTTTTCATAGGGCTTAATGCTTTACTTTTTTCCAAAACCAAAGCACTTCTTAGCTTTTTGTTCTCTTGTTTATTTACTTTTACTTTTTTTGGTTTTGACTCATTTACCTCGTCTTCCCAACCTATTTTTTCCAAGAACTCATCATAAGTTCCATCAAAATATGTAGCACCTTCACTAGCAAAAACAATAAGTCTATCACAAACAGCACGAAGTAGCTCTTCGGAGTGAGTTACTATGATACTAGAGCCTTCAAAGTTTTTGATAGCTTTAGTAAGGGCTTCTATAGAGTCCATATCAAGGTGGTTTGTAGGCTCATCTAGGAACAATAGATTTACTTCTTTTGCCAAAATTTTACCCAACATTACACGGCTTTTTTCCCCACCAGAAAGTAGTGATATTTTCTTTTTAGCATTATCCCCACTAAACATCATCAAACCACAAATACCTCTTACATTACCCTCTCCAAGCTTTGAATTGACAGAGTATATCTCATCAATAATTGTATTTTTTGGATTTAAGTGTGAAATATTTGTTTGACCAAAATGTCCAAAAGTTGTCGAGTTGTTGTACTCTATGTTTCCACTTAGTGCTTTTAGTTCACCTGCTATTACATTGAGAAGAGTTGATTTACCTTTACCATTTTTACCGATGATTCCCAAAGTCTCACCCTTTTGCAATGTAAAAGATATATCACGAAACAAAACATTATCAGGTGTATATCCAAAACTCACATCTTTCACATCAAGAAGTATTTTTGCTGGTGTATCTTTGAATTTGAAATCAAAATTTAGAGTATTGTCATATCCCAAATCTTCCAAAACATCCATTTTCTCTAGTTGTTTAACTTTTGATTGAGCAAGAGCTGCTGTAGAAGCCCTTGCTTTGTTTCTTGAAATAAAATCTTCAAGCTCTTTTATTTTCTTATCTTGAGCTACTTTTTGCTTTTCATAGTGTTCTTCATTTGCACTAAGTTGCTCATAAAACTTATGTGTATCACCTTTTATAAAAAACATCCCTTTTCTAATAATCCCCATAGTATGAGTGCTAACACTATCCATGAAATCTCTATCATGTGTGATAAGTATCACTTCTCCATCAAAAGCTTTCAAAAACTCTTTTAGCCATCTAAGAGATACAATATCAAGGTAGTTGGTAGGCTCATCAAGAAGTAGCATACTAGGTTCAGTCAAAAGCAATTTAGCAAGATTTATTCTGATTTGATAACCACCTGAGAAAGAAAGTGGATCTTTTTCTAGGTCCTCATGAGAAAACCCTAACCCAAAAAGTATTTTTTCAACTTTATAAATACTATACTTATCATCTTCACTAAGAGCCAATGCTGTCTCATCCAATAAAGTCTTTTCAGTAAAATGCAAATACTGCTTCAATGCACCTATTTTATACCCTTTTGGTATAATAATCTCCCCACTATCAGGCTGTTCTTCACCAAGGATAAGTTTGAAAAGTGTAGATTTTCCACTACCATTTCGTCCTACAAGCCCTATCTTATTGCCATAATTCATTCTTAAATTCAATTCACTAAAAAGCTCATTACTAGCAAAACTTTTTGATACATTTACAAGTTCTATCATATTTCTCGTCTTTTATATTTATTTTTTGTATTATATCTAAAAGTTGCTTTTGGTGTGGATAAGTCGTGAATCGTGAATCTTGAGTTGTGGGAACCCCAGATTTATCTGGGCTTGTCTTAATTTCTTCACCAGATAAATCTGGCGTTCCAAAAATCCAAAATAGCTATAAAAGAAGAACTTTTTAGTAAAGTTCAAGGCGGAAGAAAAATAAAACAAGGAGTTTACCAAGAGACACAAAAATTGATTTAGTATGTATAATTTTTAGTAAAATTCAAGGCAGAAGCTAGATAAATCTAGGAGTTTACTCTAGTAAATGACGACGATTTATCTAGCTTCCAACGCAGAAGTTTGCAAAAAGTATGCTACTAAATCAATTTTTTAGTCGCAAACTACTAAAAAAGTTCTGTTATCTCTTTGGATATAGACTCTTTTTTTACCTTTGTAAGTCTCCAAAGCTTTATTCAAATCTTTCAGACTAGCTATTGGCATATTCTCTATTTGGATTACCATATCATTGACCACGAACCCTTTTTTTGCAGCTTTTGAGTTTGGTTCTACTTCAACTACCACGACACTGCCATCAGCTTCTTTTACCTTTAAGCCATTAAAAAGTTTCATATCACCATTTGAAATAGCAACTTTTTCATCATCTAGTGTTGTTAGAGTTGTGTTTGTAATTAGTGTTTTTTTATCTCTTATAAATCTAATAGAAATATTTGTATTTGGTAGCATCATCCCTATTTTATTTCTCAAATCACTCGCATCAGTTACTGGTTTTGAATCAATTTCTATTATCAAATCACCTCTTTTTAGACCAGCTTTATCTGCTGGTGAGTCTTTTTGGATATCCATTACAAGTGCACCTGATTTGTTTAGGTAAAACTCTTTTAAATCAGCTGTAATATCACCTATACTAACACCTAAATATCCTCTTTTTACCACACCATCTGCTATAAGAGCTAGGGAAATAGTTTTGACCATATTAGATGGGATTGCAAACCCAATCCCCACATTTCCACCACTTCTACTTATAATAGCTGTATTTATCCCTACTAAAGCACCTCTACTATCGACCAATGCACCACCACTATTTCCTGGATTTATACTTGCATCTGTTTGAATATAGTTTTCGTACGCATTTATTCCTACACCGCTTTTATTAAGTGCTGATACAATACCGCTTGTTACTGTACCACCTACTCCAAAAGGGTTTCCAATTGCAAATACTACATCACCTTCTCTAACTGCATTGGAATCAGCAAATTTTATAAATGAAAGATTTTTTAAATCCACTTTAATAATAGCCACATCACTTTTGGGGTCAGTTCCTATAAGTTTTGCTTTGTGTTCAGTTGTACTATCTCCTGCTAGTGTCACAGAGATTTCATCTGCACCATCAACTACATGGCTATTTGTGATAATATATCCATCACTACTTACGACAACTCCACTTCCCAAAGCTCTTTCAACTCTATCTTGAGGTATTACATCACCAAAGCCTTTGAAAAATTCTCTAAATAATGGGTCATTAAAAAAAGGCATTTGTCTCAAATCTGCTTGTTGGACAGTTTTATGTGTAGAGATATTCACAACTGCTTTTTTTGCATCTTTTATAGAATCATAATAAGATATTACAACGCCTTGTTTGGGAACTTCTCTTATGAAATCTTTTTGGGCATCTTCAATTTTTAGTGCAAATAGACTATTACTTAAAAACACCACCATTGCTAAGTTTACAAATAGTTTCATTTTCAACTCCTATATATTTCAAATATGTTCTGATAAATTTTGGAATTTTGTTTACTCTACAAAGTTCTTTATATGACTTGTCAAGTATCGTATCATTTTTAGGTGCAATCCATATAAGATTCTTCTGTAAAGCTATACAAAATAAGTTTTTAATAATAATTTCTTTTTGCTTTAAAATCTCTTTTTTTTGCAAACTACTTAGTACAATTTTTCTTTTTTTTAGCTCTTGATCTATGATTCTAAGAGCCAAATTGTCATCTCCCTCATACTTAAATAAAACAAAATCTTCAATTACAAATTGTTGAATATTATCTTCATTATATAGAGTTTTCAAATCCTCTTTTAGATACTGAAAACTTCTTTTGATACCACTACCAAACTCACCAATAAGCTCATTTGCAAACTTTGCCCTGAAATAGTTTCTTTTGTATTTTGTATCAATATTTGAGCTATCTATGAAGTATTTTATATTTCTTTTATCCAAATACTCTATAAGCTCATCTTTAGTATATTCTAAAACTGGGCGGTAGATTTCGTATCCATTTCTTATGGTTTTTTCCTGAAGTCCTATAAGCTCTTTCAATCCAGCCCCACGACTCAACTGCATCAAAAACCATTCCAATTGGTCATTGAGCTGATGTGCCATAATAAGTCTTGAATAACCTTCGTTTTGGATGATTTCTTCAAAAAATTCATATCTTATATCTCTAGCTTTTGCTTCAAAATTACTATTGTCTAAATCTTCTACAGTTTTTATAAAAATCTTTTTATTATACCTTGTTGCTAGTTCTTTTGCATAAGCAACTTCATCTTTACTTTGGTCTCTCATACAATAATCAACTATTGCAATATCAAATTCAAGCCCCTCTTCCATCAACATAAAAAAAAGTGCCGTAGAATCAACACCTGCGGAAAATGCTAATAAATTTTTCATTTAAAAATACCTTTAAAAGGATCAACAGAAGCAACATGAGATGATACAGTAGCAATTTTCCCAACTTCTCGTTTTGCACTTTGGTCTATTGGCTTGATTTTATTTCCTATACTCATACTTTCATCCCCACCAACAGAAATATTTCCATAATTTTTTAATTTTTGTTTAGCTTCAAATATAGCTATCAACTCATCAATATCAATTTGGTCAATATGTTCTAATATATTATCTAATGTCTCTTTATTAACTCTACTTTTATACAACTGCTCTATAATTTCAATAAATTTATAGCTATGATATTTTTGTGCCATATCTTCCAATTCATCTTTTGAAACACCATTTATATACTGATCAAAAATAAATTCTACAGCATCTTTTAAATCATGATTAGTTTGTGTTCCATTATCATGGTTTGTTGGCAGTTGATGTTCATTAAACTCATGATGTGGTGGAGTATATGGAACTTCTAATTCTTGAATTTCTATTTCAAATTTCAAAAACAACTCATTCAAATCATTTTCAAGCCCACTCAGTGTAAAAAATCTTAGCAAATATTGATTGTCTTTATATGGCAAAACAATTTCTTTTTCACTAACAATCAAAGAAATATCACTTTTAACACTATTTGTCACAAAATCTTTTTGAAAAATACTGTATATATGAAAAACACTATTATATTTTTTCCTAGATTCATCAATAAATTCATCCACAATCTTTTTTTGCACTTCATTCAAATCTAAATCTACAAAATAAATCGTAAGTGAATACATCTTGACTCCTTGTATTTAGTTTGTAGAGTTTAGGTTGTAGTTTGTAGGTGGTAGGTGGTAGAGAAGACAGTAAAACAACACCAACCCATCTACCACCTACCCTCTACAACCTACCATCTAATATTGTAGCTACTAATTTATCCCCTACCATTTCCGTAATTTTAGCTTGATAAATCTTACCATAAGCTATCTCTTCATCTATTTCTTTATCATTTATTAGTATCTCACCATCTATTTCAGGTGCCCATAAAAGCTCTTTAGCACTTAGTAAAAACTCATGTTCTTCACTGAGTCCATCTACTACTACATCTACTATTTTACCAACTTCTTTTTTGAAAGATGCTTTTGTGGTTTTTGATATGATTTTGCCTAGTTCTTTTGCTCTTTTATCAATTATCTTAGCATCTATTTTTTGTTTTGATTTGATAGCACTAGTACCTTCTTCATCACTATAACTAAATACATTAGCTCTATCAAATTCAAACTCTTTGACAAAGCTTTTCAGTTCTTCAAAATCTTCTTCACTCTCCCCTGGATGACCTACTATAAATGTACTTCGTATAAAAGCATTTGGCACTTTTCTCATCTCGTCCAAAAGCTCTTTGATTTTATCACTTCCCTTGCCTCTTTTCATCAATTTTAGCATATTTTGTGAAATGTGTTGCAACGGCATATCAAAGTAGTTGTGTACTACTTTTGAATTAGCTATTTTTTTGATAAGTTTTTTTGTAGTCGTTGATGGATAAAGATATAGTATTCTAGCACTCTTAATACCTTCTATACTATCTATCAAATCTATAAGTTGCTCTAGTCCGTCATTTATATCATGGTCTCTTAGATAGCTAGAACTATCTTGACTCACAAAACTAAAATCATAAAAACCTTGTTTGACCAAAGATGTAAGCTCTTTTTTTACAGATTCCAAAGTACGGCTATAAAGCTTCCCTTTAAAAAATGGAATTGCACAAAATGCACATGATTGATTGCACCCTTCACTAAGCTTGATATATGCGTGATAGTTTGAGTTTGTTACTACTCTTTCAACCTCGTCATTTGCCAAGAAAACTTTTGGGCTAAACTGACTTCTTTTGTGTTCTACAAGCTCATCTATCACATCATAATCGCCCACACCAGTAAATATATCTACCTCTTTAAGCTCATCTGCCAACTCATCTTTGTATCTTTGGCTAAGACACCCAGCCATCACAAGCACGGAGCTTTCTTTTCTTTGGTCGTGAAGATTGAAAATAGTATTCAAACTCTCCTCTTTAGCACTTTCTATAAACCCACAAGTATTTACTATTATCAAATCAGCCACACTAGCATCATCTGTCATCTCATAACTTTTAAGTCGCCCTAGCATCACCTCAGAATCAATCAAATTCTTAGTACAACCAAGACTAACCAAATGTAATTTTTTACTCATTCTTCTTTACCTTTCTCAGTAGCTCAGTTTCTCAGTCACTCAGGACTTCTTCAAATCCAAATATTATCTATCAGCCGAGTCACCCCAAGCCTTGCAGCCACTAATATAATAGTATTTTTAATCTCTATTTTTTCTATTTTGTTAAACTCTCTATCCATAAAAGCAATATATTCAACATCCAACTCACACATTACATCACTCATCAAAGATTGCAAAACGCTCACATCAAGTTCACCCATACCTATTTTTTTGGCTGCACTTTTAAGTGACTTTGATATAGCAAGAGCTTTTTGTCTTTCTTCATGGCTTAAATATACATTTCTACTACTTAAAGCCAATCCATCACTATCACGGATTAGTTCACAAGGTACTATATTGATATCCATAAACAAATCTTTTACCATTTGTTGTATAAGGACTAGTTGTTGAGCATCTTTTTTACCAAAATACGCATTTGTAGGCTTTACTAGATTAAATAGCTTACAAACTACTCTTAAAACCCCATCAAAATGCCCTGGACGGATAAACCCTTCAAGAATATACCCTTTTACACTAGGAGCTAAGATTTTGACTTCATCATCACCGTACATATCATTGATATTTGGCATAAACAATACATCTACTTTAGCAAGCTCACATATTTTTTTATCTACTTCATCTTTGCGTGGATACTTATCCAAATCTTCCCCAGCCAAAAACTGCGTAGGATTAACAAAAATAGATACTACTACTATATCATTTTCATGTCTTGCACGCCTTATAAGACTTATATGCCCATCATGCAAAGCTCCCATTGTAGGAACGAACCCTATTGACTTATCATTATATTGTTTTAAAGTTTCTTTTAATTCACTAATTGTTTTTACTATTATCAAACTATCACCTCTAAAAAATTTCTTACTACTCTCTACAACCTACCATCTACTATCTACAACCTAACGCCATCATACTTATATATTATTCTCTCAGCAATATCTACCATTTGTATATTGATAGCCTTATACGAAACATCTTTTGCACTAATAAACATCAAATCATATATCTCCCCATAAGTAAAAAGTGAGAAATACAGATACTCTTTTGATTTCCCCTCATGACCTAGCTCCAAAAACCAAGTTGCAAGAAGTGAAAAAAGTAACATTGCAGGGTTAAAAGGCTGACCAATTTTAATCTGTTTTGAAATTTCTTGATTTAAAAAAGTAAAATATTTCATAATAAGTCTTGCATAAACATTCGCACCACTAGTATAAAATTCATCTTTATGCAAAGTTTTCAATATCTCTTTATAGACTTCAAAAGTTTTATTTTCAATAAAATCTTTGATTTCATCATCTACAAAAAATATCTTTTCTTCATTATCAATGTAGCTTTTAATAAGCTCTTTGGATAAAAGCAACAATGCTTCAGTTTTAATCTTTGAGATATTCAAAATCATACTTCACCTCCACTAATAGGTAAATAAATCTTAAACTGTGCTCCAAAACACTCTTTATCTTTATAGCTAAAAGCAATATTTTCAACTTCTATTTTTCCATGGAGATGTTTTGATACTATTTCATTGCTCATATAAAGCCCAATCCCTGTACCTTGGCTTTGATGTTTTGTAGTAAAATATGGTTCAAATATTTTTGCCCTAATAGTATCTGGTATTCCACCTCCACTATCGGTTATACTAATACACACAAAGTTATTTACCTTATCAATAGATATCAACAATACTTTTTGTTCTATATCGTGAGATTCTATAGCATCTTTTGCATTATTTAAGATATTGATAATAGCTTGTATTGCTTCACTAAAATATCCTTCTATATTGGCATTTTGGATTACAGATAATTCAACATCTATATAATGATGTTTCAAAGCTGACTCTACAAGTTTTAATGAATTTTCTACTAGTTTTTGGGCATCAAAAACTTCAATTTCTTTTGATGTTTTGAAGAAATTTCTAAAATCATCTATTGTTTTAGATAAATAATTTGCATTATTCAAAATAGACTCATTAAAATCTATAATATCTTCTTTTGTAAGTAATCCGTACTCATCTTTTAATTTCAATCCACTAGATGATGTAGTAATAGCACTTAAAGGTTGACGCCATTGGTGAGCAATATTGCCTATCATTTCTCCCATTGCTGCCATTTTAGATTGCTGAAATAGCATTTGTTCTCTACTTATACTTAATTCATCTTGGATTTCTTGATTGATAACATTCCCAAAAATTGTAGCAAGTGGTTTCAAGAGATATGAATAATTTTCATCAACTGCATTCTTAATTTGAGTAAATTCTATTACCAAAATAGCTAGCCTATTTTCTTTATGAAATATTGGAATTACAACAAGTGATTTAATCTTTTGTTCTATAAATATTCTACATTCTTGAAATGTTTCATCACTACTTACATCTTTGATAAAAACTATCTCTTTTGTTTTATTTTCAAAAAGTTTTTCTATACACAAACAATCTTCACAAAGTTCTTTATATTTACAATCTAAGCCTACTTTATAATCTTTTTTGATTGTTGTTGATTCACTTACAGATGTTTCAAGAGATACTCTTTGAGCCTTTAAAGACATTTTGATAAGCCTCAAAGTATCATATACTTGCTCATCAAATAGTTTTGTATTGATAAATTTAGCTGAACTAGAAGCGATTAGCTTGTCATAGAAATTTCTAATTTTTATCTCTTTATCTCTTTGTTTTATAGCATCAATCATTGATTTAAAAGAAGTTGCAAATGTATTTATTGTTAAATCTGTTGATTCTATATTGACTTCAATATTGTAATTATTATGCTTTATTGATTTTGTAACAGCAAACAAAGATTTTATAGGATTAATAACATCTTTTTGAATAAACATATACATCAAAGGCAATACAAAAATCATAGCCACCAAAATAGAAAGTACCAAAATAATAATACTATTTAATATTTGAGCATTGAACTCATCTTTTGGTATTGCATTGATTATAAATACCTCATTATCATCAAATAAATATTTCTCAATTTTGAAAAAACTATTATCATCATCACTTAGTTGAGATGTATTTGTAAATAAACTTTTATGATTTTCTATATTGATAACATTGAAATCAAAATCTTGATGATAAATATCTAGCATTGTAGAAGTTTTATTTGCAATATTTTCAACAAATGTACTATCTATGTGTCTTGATAGCTTCAAGTACCCAATATGAACATCATTATAAATCAATTTGATAGTTTTCACCAAACATAAAACTTTGTGATTATCTATATCTTTTGTAATAATCTCATATTTGTTTAAAGACTTACCTTCATTAAGTGTTTCTTGAGATATTTTATATGCTTCTCTATCTGTACTTATAGGTATATTTGAATACACATCAACTACTTGTAGTTTGTCATTTTCATATGTACTAATACCATGTTCATACTTTACAATATTGTTGTTTAGCATATAAGTGACAACTTCACCATCAGTATCGAAAATACCAAAACAAATATTATCAAAAAGTACAAATTTGTTTTTGATATGATATAACAACTCTTTTTTCATTTCATCAAAAAGTATAGGTTGATAATTTGATTTATCTTGATAATTAGCAATTACAGACAAATTGGATAAAATTTGAGTATCATGTGTTACATCATTTATGATATTAATATTTTGTTCTTCAATCAATTCTAATTCTTTTTTAACTATTGATTGAGACATACTTATCTTTTCAAAAGCATTAGACTTGTGATAATTATAAAGATAAAAATATTGTAAAACACCAGCTATCAAAAGTGCAAAGCCTACTGCACTTATTAGAAATATTAGTGATTTTGCTTTAATATCAAGTTTTTTTAACATTTCTACCCTAAAACTTTAAATCCCTCTTGCAAATCAAGAGTTCCTTCATAAAAAGCTTTTCCCACTATTACTCCTGATATATTACCATTGTTTTTACAATTTATTATATCATTGATATCTTTTACTCCACCACTTGCTATGGTATCGACTCCACTTGCAAGGGCAATGATTTCAGTAAATTCTACATTTACACCACAAAGCATCCCATCTTTGCTTATATCGGTACAAATTATTGCCTCAACTCCAGCATTTGCAAATTCTACTGCTAAATCAGTAGCCTTCATAGTAGAAACCTCTGCCCATCCCTCAACAGCTACCATTCCATCAATAGCATCAATCCCTACAGCAATTGGATATTTTGAAGCCATATCTTTTACAAATTGTGGGTCTTTTACCGCAATTGAACCAAGGATAAGTCTATCTACTCCAAGATTAAGATACATTTTTATAGTCTCTTCATCTCTTATTCCACCACCTAGTTCCATTTTTAGGTTACAGTTTTCTCTTATTTTTTTGATTTGTTCAAGATTTGCAGGTTCACCCTTAAATGCTCCATTCAAATCAACAATATGAACCCACTTACTTCCCAATTCCTCAAACCTTTTTGCCACTTGCCAAGGCTCATCAGAATAAATTTTTGCACTATCCATAAGTCCCTTTGTAAGTCTTACAGCTTTTCCATCTTTCAAATCAATTGCTGGTAAAATATCCATTATTTCCCTTTTATCTATTTATTAAATCATCTATTGTATAGTCAATATTTTTATATTTAAATTCAAATCCGCTCTCCATCAATCTAAGAGGAATAGCACTTTGTCCATCAGTTAATACTTTTGCACCTTCTCCAAAAATAAGATTTAATACAAATTCTGGCAAAGGTAAAAATGTAGGTCTGTTTAAAGCTTTTCCTAATGCTTGTGTCAAACCTTTGTTTGTTGTAGGTTTTGGTGATGTTAGATTGAAAACTCCATCTAAATCTTCATGATTTATCACAAAATCATATGCTCGTACTAAATCTTCAATATGAATAAAACTAAAAGCTTGATTTCCATTTCCAATAGTTCCACCAACACCAAATTTAAAAGGTGTCAACATCTTTGCCAATGCTCCGCCATCTTTTCCCAAAACAATACCAAATCTAAATATAGCAACTCTTGTCTCATCACTTTTTGCTTCAAATGCAGTTTTTTCCCATTCTTGACATAAATTACCCAAAAAGTCATCACTATATTTATATTCTACTTCATCATAAATACCATCATTAGCATATATTCCTACAGCAGAAGTTGATATCAAAAGTTTTGGTTTAGTCTCTGAATGTAAAATGGCCTGCGTAAGTGTTGCTGTACTATCAATCCTACTACTTCGTAAAAGTTCTTTGTACTCTGGTGTCCAACGAGCTATAATACTAGCCCCTGCAAGATTTATAACCACATCACAACCATCTATTTTTTTAGTAAGTTGAAAAAGACTCAATAAATCACTTCTACCAATACTAACTACTTCGTGTCCATTACCTATAAAATGATTTTTCAAAGTAGTCCCTACAAACCCACTAACTCCTGTGATTGCTATTTTCATATAAACCCCTTATTTTAGATTTTCATAAAGTTGTCTAATATCTTCAATCCATTATCATGTGATTTTTCTGGATGTGGCTGAAATCCATATATATTGTCTTTATTTACAGCACTTACAAACTCATATCCGTATAATGTTTTGCCTATTGTGTATTTCTCATCAGTTACCGCATGAAAAGAGTGTACAAAATACAAATAAGGGTCTTTCAATCCTTCAAATAATACACTATTATTTGTAAAAAGTTTATTCCAACCCATATGTGGAACTTTGTGTTCATTCATATCCATTTTTGACTTATCAAAGGCTATTACTTTCCCTTCAATCAAACCCAAACCTTGATTACTCCCAAACTCTTCACTCTCCTCAAAAAGCAATTGCATACCAAGACAAATACCAATCAAAGGCTTGCCACTTTTTGCAAATTCAAGTACTGCTTCTCTCATGCCGCTAGATACAAGATGTTCCATCGCGTCACCAAATGCACCAACACCTGGTAATATAACTCTATCGTAATTTTTCACCAAACTTGGGTCTTTTATAATATCTGCTTTTTTGTTTAGCTTTATACAGGCATTATTTACACTAGCTAAATTTCCAACATTATAATCTATTATTGCTGTCATCACTTACCTTTAACTTATCTCTTTTAATTATACAACAATTAGTATTTCGCATCACTTAAAACCAATCCAAATAAAACTTCACAATTGTTTTTTTCCAAAATTATTTTTGCTTCTTGCATTGTAGCACCAGTAGTTATTATATCATCTACTAGTATAATATTTAGATATTGTTTACCACTATATATAAAATCTCTTTTATTTTTTTGTCTAAATTCAAGTGATTTCCCTGCATATGAAACTCTATTTTGTGCTTTTAGTACATTAAAGTATGGTTTGATTATATGTGATTTGAGATTTTGTGCCAAAATTGCACTATGAGAAAAATCTTTTGTTACCACATCATCTATTGAGATAGCATAGACTTGATTTGAAAATGTAAAACTTGAAGAAAATTTTTTGAATGAATTGGAAGCCAAAATTTGTAGTATTTTATCACCAAAGAAATGATATTTTGCATTGAGTAATTTTGATATATCTGTGTAATTGTAAAATGAATATACAAAAAAATCTTTTGCTACCTCTCTTGAGTGTAAAGAGGTAGATAAAAGAGTAGTTTGACAATTCTTGCATATGATTTCAAAAGAAAGCTTACCACATGCAAGACATCTCATTAGTCTATCTTTAAAACCGCCATAAAGGCTTCTTGTGGAACATCTACTTTTCCAATAGATTTCATCCTTTTTTTACCAGCTTTTTGTTTTTCTAGTAGTTTTCTTTTTCTTGTGATATCCCCACCATAACATTTAGCAGTCACATTTTTACCCATAGATTTTACAGTTTCTCTTGCAATAATTGTACTTCCAACACTAGCTTGGATTGCCACTTCAAAAAGTTGTCTTGGTATTAGCTCTTTTAGCTGTTTTACGAAGTCACGCCCTTTTGTTTGTGCTTTTGTACTTGGTACTATGATAGAAAGAGCATCTACGATATCACCAGCTACTCTTACATCAAGCTTTACCAAATCTCCCTCACGAAAGCCTATTGGCTCATAATCAAAACTAGCATAACCTTTGGTACAGCTTTTTAGTTTGTCATAAAAATCCATTACTATTTCATTTAGAGGTATTTCATACTCCAATAAAACCCTTTTACCAAGGTAATCCATCTTAAGCTGAATCCCTCTTTTGTCATTGAGTAGCTTGATAATATTACCCAAGAACTCATCAGGAACCAAAATAGTAGATTTTACATAAGGCTCTAATATCATATCTATTTTTGTAGGACTTGGTAGTTCACTTGGATTTTGTATCTCTATTTCACTTCCATCAGTCAAAGCTACTTTATATATAACAGTTGGAGCAGTTGCTATCAAATCAAGGTCAAACTCTCTCTCCAATCTCTCTTTTACCACTTCCATATGAAGCATACCCAAAAATCCTGTCCTAAATCCACTTCCAAGAGCATGTGAGCTTTCTGGCTCATATGTCAAAGAACTATCATTCATTTTCAGTTTTCCAAGAGCATCTCTCAAATCTTCAAATTTATCAGTCTCTATAGGATAAAGCCCAGCAAAAACAAAACTCTTAGCTGGTTCAAACCCATCAATAGCTACTAGTGTAGGATTTTTGTGATCTGTCATCGTATCACCAACTGCCAAAGAATCCACAGTTTTAAGTCCAAGTACAACAATACCAATTTCACCAGTTTTTATCTCAAGTGTATCTTGTCTTTTGAGAGGATGTGGATACATCATACTGATTACTTGATGTGAAGCTCCAGTTCCCATCACCTTAATCATCTGCCCTTTTTTGATACTTCCATCATATACTCTCACAAGTGCCAAAGCTCCAAGGTAATTATCAAACCAACTATCATAAATAAGTGCTTTTGTAGGTGCATTTTCATCACCATTTGGTGGTGGTACACGGTCAACTATAGCATCAATTAAGTCTTTTACACCAAGTCCAGTTTTTGCACTTATTAGGTTGTGTTCTGTACAATCAAGCCCAATAGCCTCTTCAACTTCAGCCAAAACCCTATCAGGATCAGCTGATGGTAAATCTATTTTATTCACAACAGGCAAAAGCGTAAGGTCATTATCAAGTGCAATATAAACATTTGCAATAGTTTGAGCTTCTACACCTTGAGTACTATCAACTATAAGCAAAGCCCCTTCACTCGAAGCCAAACTTCTACTAACCTCATAACTAAAATCCACATGACCTGGAGTATCGATAAGATTAAGAATATAGTGTTGACCATCTTTTACATAGTTTAGTCTAACACTTTGAGCTTTGATAGTAATCCCACGCTCTTTTTCAATATCCATAGTATCCATAACTTGAGCAGACATTTCTCTATCACTAATAGCACCACATTCTTGGATAATCCTATCAGCCAATGTAGATTTACCGTGATCTATATGAGCAATAATACTGAAATTTCTAATATTTTTTTGCAAACAATTTTCCTTTTTTTTGAAAGAGACTGAGTGACTGAGAGACTAAGTGACTAAGCAAGAAAAATCTCAGTTTCTCAGTTTCTCAGTTTCTCAGTTTCTCAGTTGAACATCGAATTAATTGATTCGTTACTATATATTCTTTTGATTGTCTCAGCCATTATAACAGAAGCTGTAAGAACTGTTATTTTTGGGTGTTGTTGTTTTAGTGGTATAGTGTCAGATATTACAAGCTCATCTAAAGCATCACTGTTTAGTCTCTCATACGCTGCACCACTCAAAACTCCATGAGTACAACATGCCATTACAGATGTCGCCCCTCGTTGTTTCAAAATCTCAGCAGCTTTTACCAATGTCCCTGCAGTATCTACCATATCATCAAGCATAATTACATCTTTGCCTGTTACATCACCTATTATATTCATCACTTCGCATTGATTTGCTTTTTCTCTTTTTTTATCTACTATTACAAGATCAAGCCCTAGCTTTTCTGCATAGCTTCTAGCTCTTGCTACACCACCGATATCTGGACTTGCGATAATAGGATTTTTAAGATTTTTTGCCTTAATATACTCAATAAAAAGCATACTTCCAAGTAAATGATCCACAGGAATTGAGAAAAACCCTTGTATCTGAGCAGCATGTAAATCTATCGTAATAACTCTATCTACACCAGCCGTTTCAAGCATATCAGCCACAAGTTTTGCAGTAATTGGCACTCTAGGAGCTGCTTTTCTATCTTGTCTAGCATAACCAAAATATGGAATTACAGCGTTTATTGTCCCTGCACTACTTCTTTTGAAAGCATCTACTATGATAAGAAGCTCCATAAGATTGTCATTTGCTGGTGAACAGGTCGGTTGGATAATAAATATATCATCACCTCTTACACTTTTTGCAATATTGACATTTATCTCACCATCACTAAATCGACTCACCTGAACTTCAGCTAGTTCTTTACCAAGATAACTAGCCACCTTTTTTGCAAATTCTGGGTTTGCAGTACCACTTACTAATTCATATCTATCCACTATCTATCCTTTTTATCGGAAATTTTAAACTTGAAATTTTCACGGATTATATCAAAATGGTACTTAAGTTGTGTTTAGGTTCTAGATGGTAGGTTGTAGAGTTTGGAACGCCGAATTTATTCGGTATATAATAAAATGTGCGAAGCACTCAACAATTATTAATTATTAGTTATTAATTGTTAGTTGTTAAGATTTCCCCCGACCCCACAACCTTATCACCCGTATAAAATACTCCATATTGCCCCACAGCTACGCCGTAAACTGGCTCTTGTAAGGTTACTTCCGCTTTAGAGTCTTTTATCACTACGAGACACGGCACTCCGCTACTTCTATATCTTAGCTTCACTACTGCATCAAATTCCAAGTCATCTATAAACATATTAAGACTACCCAAAACCGCGCTATTTACAGCTAGTTGTTCTTTTATTCCTACCGTTATGGTGTTGTTTTGTGGGTTGGTTGATAGTACAAAATGTGGGTCATGAGCACCGTGGACGCTAAAACCTCTTCTTTTGCCTATGGTATAGTGCATATAACCTTTGTGTTTGCCTACTACTTTGCCCTCTTTTATCACATCACCTTCTATATCTGTATTATAATATTGACTTAAAATATCAGTATAAACAGTAGGTACGAAACATATCTCTTGCGACTCTTTCTTTTGGGCTATTGATTTGAAGCTTGGCATTTTTGAAGCCATTGCAATAATCTCTTCTTTTTTGTAGCTACTCATAGGAAATATAAGCATAGGAAGTACATCTTTATTTACTTGAGCCAAAAAATAGCTTTGGTCTTTGCTCTCATCATCAGCACAATATATAAACTCACCATCAGTTTTGGCATAGTGTCCAGTTGCAACATTATCCATCCCCAAACTCTTAGCAAAATCCACCATTGCACCGAATTTTATAAGACGATTACACATTACACAAGGATTTGGAGTGATACCATCACGATAGCTTTGGACAAAATAGTCATAAACTTGTTTTTTGAAAGTATCTTCAATATCCAATATATGGTATTTGATACCAAGGAAATTAGCCACTTTTGCCACAGCTTCAAGGTTGTTTTTATGATAATCATCACTAACACTATGAAGTTTCATATAAACACCCTCTACCTCATACCCCATTTGTTGGAGCATCATAGCACTCATACTAGAATCCACACCACCGCTTAGACCGACTAAAACCTTTGGTTTAGGTGGTAGGTGGTAGGTGGTAGGTGATAGTTTTTGGAACCCCAGATTTATCTGGGCTTGTCTTTTACAAACCAAACCAAGAGGTATCATCACACTCTCTCTTTTTTTGTATTCAGGATGTGGGAGTGTAAGATTTTTAGACTTTACCGTTTTGTTTTTGTATGTGATTATATCTATATCTATAGTTCGTGGAGCATTTTTGAACTCATTTTTACGATGAAACCTACGCTCTAGTCTTTGTGCATATTTCAAAAGCTCTTGTGGGCTTAAATGTGTATCTATCACCACCACAGCATTATAAAAATCATCTTGATCCACATACCCAAAAGGTGGATTTTGAAGGATTGGAGAAGTAGCTATCAGCTTGATTTGAGTATTTTGCTTTAGCATCATATAAAGCATATCAAATCTTTTTTTTACATCCCCTACATTACCACCAATTCCAAGCACGATATATTTTGAAATATCTTTTACTCTTGCATTATTAGGAAAATTATCTGTATAAAAAAGTGTTAAATTTTTTGTTAGTTGTTTTTTCATAGGGGTATTATATCAAAAGTTTATTTATTGATACATTTGTCTATATTTTTACCTTATTAAATGCTATTAACAATTACCATATTTTATTAATTTAAGTAAAACAATAGTATATTTCGAAAACTATATATTAGGGTATTATGATGACAGGATGGTTATATTTAATTGCAGCTGGAGTTTTAGAAATTGGGTTTGCTTCAATGATAAAACCAACCGAAAACTTTACAAAAGTTATCCCGACTATTGTATTTATTATTTTTGCATTTGGAAGTTTTTATATGCTAACTAAAGCTGTTGAATATATTCCTATTGGCACGGCATATGCAGTTTGGACTGGAATCGGTGCTGTAGGTACGGTAATTATTGGGATGGTAATATACAATGACCCTATCAATACAATGAGAATATTTTTCTTATGTACTTTAATAGGTTCAATTATTGGTCTTAAATTAGTAAGTTGAAAATACATTTGACGACATAATCCACATAACTAGAAGTAAAACATCTAACTTACCTTCTGAAACACAAACAAATGCTCGTGCATGATTAGCAAGAAGTTTGCTTGTTTACTTCAAATTAAAATATGTAAATTTCTTCTCTTTAAGTTCTATACCTATAATCTCATCAAAACTTGTATCTTTCAAATAGGAATTGCCATTTTTGATATTTTCAAATGCTTCTTGTATATCCATTCCCTTTGAAAAACCTATTACTTGCATATTTTCTATATCAGGAACATCAGATTCACTATCAGGTTGAAATGTAAAACCTTCAAAAGTTATAAATATAAAGTCTTTGATTGCTTTTATTTTGCTTTCTAAAATCTTGTCGATAAAACCTTTTGACAAAATTTCAATAGTTTCTAAATCTAAATTTTGCAAATTTTCCCATAGTTCAAATGTATCGTATTTAGCATTTTCTAATAAGTTTTTATAATCATCTTCTGAAACTATTTCAACAAAATCACTATCAACATCTGTATAATTTGCATAACCTTTACACATTACCAAAAATGGAAAATAAAACGATGGATTATCTATCAAATATTTGATGATTTTTAGTGCTACTTCTCTTGTTATGGGCATTTAAATAACCTCGTAATTTCCTTTTTCATTAAATTTAAGATAACCTTTATCTCTTAAAATTTGTAATTGCTGTCTAATTTTAGCTTGTATATTATTATTGTTTGGATATTTAATTTTTAATATATTTTCAAATATATACATATCTTGCAAATTAAAATGCTTTTTATTAATTCTTTCTATACATTTAATAATATCTAACAACCAACCTTTTGCTTGAAGATTTGTAGATGTTTTTAAAAAACTAGTTTTATTCCAATCATCTAAAACTTTACTTTTACTTTGTATAACTTTATCTTGAATATAAAATATTTTACCTGTATTTGGAATACTAGAAATGTCAATATTACACATAATATAATTTGGTCTATTAGGTATTCCTTTGGTTCTAGGAATTATCATTTCTGGCATAAATAAATAACTAGGTACTGTTAAAAAATTTATAACCTCATAGCTAGATTTATCATAATTCAAAAAGAAAAAATTAGGATTTGTTTCACTTGAAATTCGTTCAATCATAGTATGATATGCACCATCAGCAATGGTTTTGCCAAGTTTTTTACCACTTTTACTTTTTAATTCGTAATCTTCCTTGCATTTTTCACAGTAAAAATCTGCAACTGGCTTATTATTTTGATAATTTATAATATTGGTACCACATATAGGACAAAAAATATTATCAAAAACCCAACTTTCAGTCAAAACTCTTGCTTTTTGTGAGTTACTGTTGTATTGATTTGAAAGTAGCATATTCAAAGATAACATTTTCAACCTTTCCAATGTTTTTAATTTAGAGTATATTTTTAGATCTTACAACATAAAAACTTAATTTTCACAACATAATATAAATATTTATTAAATCGCCTCATCGATACCAAAGTTATTAACTATTAGTTATTAACTGATGTAGATGATTGACTCTCATCAATCATCTACATCACTTCCGCTCTCCCGCCCCTCATCACCACCATATCTTCTATCCTCACACCCATATCCCCATCAAGATAAATCCCAGGTTCTATGGTAAATACCATATTTTCTTCTATGATTACATCGCTTTTTGCACTAATTGTTGGGTATTCATGGATGTCTAGCCCTACTCCGTGTCCTGTGCTGTGTACGAAATATTTACCATATCCAGCATCTTCTATCACACTTCTTGCAAGGGCATCTATCTCACTAGCTTTCATCCCTACTCTAGCGTTTTCTATCGCATTTCTTTGAGCTTTCAAGACTATATCGTATATCTTTTGCCAAGTTGGGTTTGTGAATCTTTGTTCTCTATTTTCTATATCCAAGCCATCACCAAAGCTAAGTGTCACCGTCCTATCACTACAATATCTTTTGTATTTAAGCCCAGCATCAATCAAAAGCAAATCATCTTTTTGTAAGATTTTGTTTGTAGGGAGTGCGTGGGGTTTGGCTGCGTTTTCGTTGATGGCTGTTATTGGGTCGAAACTTAGGTCATATTCCCCTTTGAAGCTCATACACTCTTTTGCCTTATAATGTATCTCTTTTTCGCTCAAATTTGCCGAATATTTCAAAACCTCTCCAAGAGTCACAAATCCCTCTCGCCCCAGCCTTACAGCCTCTTTTAAGATAGCTATCTCTTCATCTGTTTTGATAATACGCATCTGTTTTGAAAACTCTTTTTTTGGAGTTAGCTCTATATTTAGCTTTTTATTCAAAGCTATAAAATCTGCATAAGTCAAATCAGCTGGATTAAAAAAAAGCTTATTTAGTTTACTTTTTCTTATAATTTCTCTTGCACTTTTGTGTAAATCTCTAGCTTCTATGACTTCTATGTCATCTTTGACACATTCTTTTGCTTCACTTGAATATCTAGGATCAGTGATGAAAAACCCCTCACTTCCAAGTCTCAAAAACAAAACATTATCACAGCTAAATCCACTTTCAAAATATACAGCATTTTCATCTTTTAAAATATAGTTTCTCATATTACCCCAATATCAAAAGTCAATTTTATATTAATTTATGTATAATACTAGCTAATTTTTAATAAGAAACAAAACAACAAGGAAATAAATCTATGAAAATAGCAGTAATTCAAGGACCAAATCTAAATATGTTGGGTGTTAGAGAACAACATATCTATGGTGGTATGACTTTAGATCAAATCCACGCACAGCTTAAAGCGACAGCAGACCAAAGCGGTATCGAACTAGAATTTTTCCAAAGCAACCTAGAGGGTGAATTGGTAGATAAAATCCAAGAGTGTTTGGGTACAGTTCATGGTATTATCATCAATCCAGCAGCTTATACACATACAAGTATCGCTATCAGAGATGCACTAAGTGCGGTAAATCTTCCAACAGTTGAAGTACATATTAGCAATCTTTATAAAAGAGAAGATTTCAGACAAAAATCACTTACAGCAGCTAGTTCAACAGGTATAATTTCAGGTTTTGGACCATTTGGTTATCACCTAGGACTTATAGCTTTGATGCAAGTTCTAAACGAAATCAGAACATACCAAGAGACACAAACTCAAGGCGAAACACAAGAATAATATATGAAAATATTAAGAGCTTCATGGATTGTCACTTGTGATGAGTACTTTAGTATTATAGAAGATGGATGTGTAGTATTTGATACTAATATTATAGATTATGGTGAGTTTGAGGATATTATACAAAAATATCCAAATACTCCTATCATAGAAACCGCACCAAATTCCATAATACTCCCAGGGCTTATAAATCCACATGTACATCTTGAATTTAGTGCCAATAAAACTACTTTGAAATATGGCAATTTTATGACATGGCTTGGAAGTGTGATAGAACATCGAGCTGATTTGATAGAAAAAGCTGATACTGCTTTGATTGATACTGAGATTAAAAATATTTTACAAACAGGCACTACTACTTTGGGTACTGTGAGTAGCTATGGATTTGATATGCAAAGCTGTATTGATACTCCTTTGAATGTAGTCTATTTTAGTGAGATAATAGGTAGTAATTCTGGTATGATAGATGCACTTTTTGCAGATTTTCAAGCAAGACTTTCAAATGCCTTACATCACAAAAGCGACAATTTCATCCCAGCTATTGCCATCCACTCACCATATTCTGTACATCCATTTTTGATAAGAGAAACCCTATCCCTTGCAAAAGAAAAAAACCTAAGTGTAACAGCCCATTTTTTAGAAAGCACGGAAGAAAAAGAGTGGTTGGAGAGTTCTAGTGGTGGTATGTTGGAGTTTTTTAAGAACTTTTTGAATCAAACACAAAGTATTACAAAAGCAGAAGAGTTTTTAAAGCAATTCAAAGGGCTTAAAAACCTAAGTTTCACCCACTGTTGTCTTGCGAATAATGAAGAATTAGAGCTAATTGATGAATTAAATGGTACAATCATTCATTGCCCTACTTCAAATAGGTTTTTGACAAACAATACAATTGATTATGATAATTTAAAATTCAGAACATTTGCACTAGGTACTGATGGACTTAGTTCTAATTATTCATTATCACTTTGGGAAGAGATGAGAAATGCTTTATTTATACATCAACATCAAAATATCACAGAACTCTCAGCAAAACTTCTCAAAGCATCTACAAGTGGTGGTGCAAAAGCTCTTGGTATGGACAAAAAAGGTAAAATCGAAAAAGGCTTTGATGCTGATATTATCACAGTCACTTTGCCAGATATTTGTGATAAACAAAACTTGATTTTGCAAATGATTTTACATACCAAAAATGCTTCACAAGTTTTTATAAAAGGAGAACAAATTGTTTAGTTCTATATTCAATGGTATCAAGTCAATTTTTGATTTTATACAAAATTATTTTAAAACTGTTGTATTCTTGACTATTTTATTGATAATGTTTTATCCAAGTGGCGAAATAGAAGCTCAGCCAAATCTAGCAACTGTTGAGCTAAATGGTGCGATAATGGATAGCAAAGAAATTTTGGAAAAAATCCAAAAAGTAAAAGAAGACAAAAATATCAAAGGTGTTCTTTTTATTGTCAATTCCCCAGGCGGTGCAGTAGCTCCTAGCGTAGAGATAGCTTATGCTATCAAAGAACTAAGAGAAATCAAGCCAGTAGTTGCATATGCTAGTGGTCTGATGGCAAGTGGTGGATATTACGCTTCTATTTGGAGTGACAAAATCATAGCAAATCCAGGTGGAATGATAGGAAGTATTGGGGTGATTTTCCAAAGCTTCAATGTAGAAGAACTTATCACAAAACTAGGCATCAAACCTCAAACAGAAAAAATTGGTAAATACAAAGAATCTGGCACTCCTTTTAGAGAGTGGGAAGAGTATGAAAAAGCTGAAATTCAAAAAGTGATAACCCAAACTTATGAAATGTTCGTAACAGATGTAAGCAATGCAAGAGGACTAGACCCTAAAAATCACGAAAGTTTTGCAGATGCTCATATCTTTACTTCTATGGGAGCAAAAGAAGTGGGACTTATAGATGAAGTAGGAACTATCTCACTTGCACAAAAAGAACTGATGACTTTGAGTGGTGTGAGTGTTCCTGTTTGGACGAAAGAAGATGAATTTGATAAATTTATGAATAAAATTATGGAAAGTAGTATCCAAAATGTAGTAAAATACTTCGGAACAAGTTTGCAATCAAGTTTATAAGAAATTGTATTCTATACTTTTATATGTGTTGAGATCCTGAGTCAAGCTCAGGATGACACAAATCTCGTCATTCCGAACTTGATTCGGAATCTATTTTATTTATTAATTGGATAGTTGAATTATATTTTATGGAGATAAAAATGAATTTTAATAGTGTTTTAGACAATGTTACAAGCTATGAAGCTGGAAAGCCTATAGAGCTAGTTGTTAGAGAATTTGGAATAGACCCAAAAGATGTTGTAAAACTTGCATCAAATGAAAATCCTTATGGTACATCACCAAAAGTTACAGCAAAACTACAAGAAATTGCACACAAAGCGTTTTTGTATCCTGATGATAGCTTTTATGAGCTAAAAGACTCTTTGGCTAAAAAATTTCAAGTAGATAGCAAAAATATCATCATAGGAAGCGGAAGTGACCAAGTTTTGGAATTTTGTGTACATGCAAAATGTACTAAAGACTCAAAAGTTTTGATGAGCAAAACAACTTTTGCTATGTATGAAATCTACTCAAAACATGTGGGTGCTACAATACTACGAACTCCAAGTCACCACCATGATTTAGATGAATTTAGAGAAATTTATAAAAACGAAGGTGCAGATATAATCTTCCTTTGTCTTCCAAACAACCCTCTTGGAGAGTGTCTTGATAAAGAAGATGTTTATAAGTTCTTAGATGAAGTAGCGAGTGATACACTAGTAATCCTTGATTGTGCTTATGGTGAATATGCAAAATATAAAGATAGCAAAAAAGAAATAGTTGCATCTGATGTAACAGCAAAATATCCAAATGTTATCTATCTTGGTACTTTTTCAAAAGCTTATGCTCTTGGAGGTATGAGAGTAGGATATGGTATAGCAAATACACAAATAATCTCTACACTCAACAAAGTAAGACCACCATTTAATATCACTACACTTTCACTTGCTAGTGCTATAGAAGCACTAAAAGATGAAGAGTTTGTGAGTGAATGTATTGCCAAAAGCTTTACTGAGATGTCAAGATACGAAGAGTTTGCAAAAGAAAACAATATAGAGTTTATCCCAAGCTATACAAACTTTATCACATACTATATTGATGGATTTAGCTCAAAAGAAGTTGCAAATAAACTTCTTCAAAGAGGGATGATAATAAGAGATTTGACAAGCTATGGACTCAATGCTATTAGAATAACTATTGGTACGAATGAGCAAAATAGTAAGTTTTTTGCAATATTCAAAGAAGTAATTGCGTGAATCGTTAGTCGTGAATCGTAAGTAGTATTTTTTCAACTCACGACTCACAATTTACGACTCACGAGAAAAAAGGTAACAAATGAAAGATATAAATATCAAAAGTAAAAGCACAAAAGAATTAGACCAAATTGCACAAAATATAAGGGATAGGATTATAGAGGTGGTAAGCTGTAATGGTGGACACTTTAGCTCTACTCTTGGTGCAGTTGAGCTAACTATTGGTATGCACTATGTTTTTGATGCCAAAAGTGACCCTTTTATTTTTGATGTATCTCACCAATGCTATCCACACAAACTTCTTACAAATAGATGGGATGAGTTTAGTACATTGAGACAATTTGGTGGACTTAGTGGATTTACCAAACCAAAAGAAAGTGAAGCTGATTATTTTGTAGCTGGACATAGCTCTACTTCTATATCATTAGCGGTTGGTGCTGCAAAAGCTATCAAACTCAAAGGTGAGTCAAGAGTTCCTGTTGTGATGATTGGTGATGGAAGTATGAGTGCTGGTATGGTATATGAAGCACTCAATGAGCTAGGCGATAGAAAATACCCAGTAGTTATCATACTAAATGACAATGAAATGAGTATAGCCAAACCAATAGGAGCTATTAGTAAACACCTAAGCAAAATGCTAGCTGGCAAGACATATCAAGGATTCAAAGAAAAAGTTGATTTATTTTTGAAAAAAAACTTCCCAGATGGTACTACATACCTAGCAAAAAGATTTGAAGAGAGTTTGAAGCTTATTACTCCAGGATTGCTTTTTGAAGAAATGGGGATAGATTACATAGGTCCAATTGATGGTCATAATATTGAAGAAATCATTGATACTTTGGATATTGCTAGAAATATGGGCAAACCAGTAATCGTTCATGCAAGAACAACAAAAGGTAAAGGCTACAAAATAGCAGAAGGTTGTCACGAGCATTGGCATGGTGTGGGACCTTTTGATGTGGAAAGTGGAGAGTTTATAAAAAAATCAAGTGCAAAAAGTGCAACAGCAGTTTTTAGTGATAAATTATTAGAAATGGCTACAAAATATGAAAATATAGTAGGTGTAACAGCAGCTATGCCAAGTGGTACAGGATTGGATAAACTAATAAATATTTATCCAGATAGATTTTGGGATGTAGCAATAGCAGAACAACACGCAGTTACTTCTATGGCAGCTATGGCAAAAGAAGGGTTCAAGCCTTTTATTACAATTTATTCTACATTTTTGCAAAGAGGATTTGATCAGATAGTGCATGATGTTTGTTTGATGGATTTACCAGTAGTATTTGCAATTGATCGTGCCGGAATAGTGGGAAATGATGGAGAAACTCATCAAGGTGTATATGATATTTCATTCCTTAGATTTATACCAAATATGATTTTGACGGCTCCTAGAGATGCAAAAAGTCTAGAATATGCAATTGAGTTTGGATATGAGTGCAAAAGTCCATGTGCCATCAGATACCCAAGAGGCTCTTACCAAACATTAGAATACGAAGCAACTCCTTTTGAGCTAGGGATTAGTGAACTTTTAAAAGAAGCTCAAGATGATATACTTTTTATAGGATACGGCTCAGGAGTATCAAAAGCTATAAATACAGCAAACCTTATAGATAAAGATATAGCAATACTTGATTTAAAATTTGTAAAACCACTTGACAAGCAAATGTTACTAAAATTAGCAAAACAATACACTAAATGGTACATTTTCAGTGATTCACAAGCTAGTGGAGGAGTAGGAAGTGCAATATTGGAACTTCTTGCATATGAGAGTGTTACAAATATAAACTTAACTACATTTGAATACGATGATATTTTCATCCAACACGGCGATACAAAAGATGTAGAAAAAGATTTGGGAGTCACACCAGAACAGATAGTTAAATTAATAACTAACAACGAATAATTAATAACCATAGTATCACTTCGTGATATTTTAACAAATTACCGTTGCAAAGCAACTCCAAAATTGTTAATTATTAGCTATTAATTATTAGTTAATAAATGTGGCTCTCGCCACATTTATTATAGTTTTTCGCTATTTTTAGCCAAGTACTCAGCAACACCTTTTGTGTCTGCTTTCATACCTTCGTCACCTTTTGCCCAACCAGCAGGACATACTTCACCATGAGTATTTACGAAAATCATAGTATCAACCATTCTTATCATCTCATCAATATTTCTTCCAAGTGGTAAGTCATTGATTACAGCGTGTCTTACAGTTCCATCAGCATCTATCAAGAAACTTCCTCTAAGAGCAACTGATTCGTTGAATAATACATCATAATCTCTAGCAATTTGTTTATTTAAATCTGCAACAAGTGGGAATCTAACTTGACCAATACCACCTTCTTTTACTGCTGTGTTTTTCCATGCGAAGTGTGAAAATTGACTATCTACTGATACACCAATTACAGTTACGCCTCTTGAAGTAAATTCTTCAAGTCTTTTGTCAAATGCAATGATTTCAGATGGACATACAAATGTAAAGTCTAGTGGGTAAAAAAATACAACTGCACCTTTTTCACCAATATTATCATACAATCTGAAGTTATCTACTATCTCATTACTACCTAATACCGCCGTAGCTGTAAAATCTGGTGCTTTTTTTGTTACTAACATATTTAATTCCTTGTTTTTAATATAATTTTAAATTACAGTTGGATTATACCATTTATTTTTTAAAATAATAAAAAACAAATAGGATAACTTTTGTCTTTTAAGAAAATTTTAATAAATTAATACAATCTTTTAATTATAATTTATACTAATGTATTATATTGTATAATTAATCGTTTAATACCATTATGGTATGTGTTTAGAATTGTTACATTAATTTGTAAAAAATTTTTACAAGATTTAAGTATTAAAGATAAAGGATTAGATATGAGTTTACAATCATTTGAAGTAGAAAATGTAAAATGTGGAGGGTGTGCAAGTACACTTAAAAAATCACTAAAAGATGAATTTGGTGAAGTTGAAGTCAATCTTGATACAATGCCTAGAATCATCACTTTAGATATAGATGATACAAAAATAGACACTTTAAAACTTCGCCTTAGAAAACTTGGGTACCCTTTGGTAACAGATGAACTTTCTACTATGCAAAATTTACAAACAAAAGCAAAAAGTTTTGTATCTTGTGCCATAGGAAAAATGGATAGTTAATCAATTGTGTTTAAATTTGTAACATATTAGATTGATTAAAAACTTTCTTGCACCATTTAAAAGAAATCTTAACGGATATTTGTTAAGATGACAAAGTGTTAAGTCATCCAAACAAGTAAAACACAAAAATAGTTTTAGTTGCTGGGAGAACTTAGGTTCACTTTGGAACAAATTCAATGTAAGGGGAAAATATGTCAAAAATGGAAGCTCCTGCTAATACACCTGTATGGGTGAATGAGAGCAGATGTAAAGCATGTGATATATGTGTTTCTGTATGTCCAGCTGGTGTTTTGGGTATGAGACTAGAGCCAACTTCAATTCTTGGTGCGATGATTACTATTGTTGCTGCTGAGTCTTGTATAGGTTGTAATGATTGTGAATTATCATGTCCTGATTTCGCTATATATGTAGCTGACAAATCAGAATTTAAGTTTGCTAAATTAAGTGATGAAGCAAAACAAAGAGCACAAGCTATTAAAGATAATAATTATAGAATTTTAAGTGCTTAAGGAGAAAATGAATGGCAACTAGAGAAGTAATTTCAAGTGGTAATGAGCTATCTGCATTAGCAGCCGTTGATGCAGGATGTAGATTTTTTGGTGGATATCCAATCACTCCTTCAAGTGAAATAATGCACGAAATATCTGATTTATTACCAGAAGTTGGAGGGGCGTGTATCCAAATGGAAGATGAGATAGCAGGAATTGCAGCTACAATTGGTGCATCTATGAGTGGTGTTAGATCTATGACTGCAACATCTGGTCCTGGTGTTTCACTAAAAGCTGAAAACTTAGGTCTTGCTCAAATGGCAGAAGTTCCTTTGGTTTTGGTAAATGTTATGAGAGGTGGTCCATCAACTGGTCTTCCAACAAGGGTATCACAAGGTGATGTTAGACAAGCTAGAAACCCAAGTCATGGGGATTATAGATCTATTACACTTTGTGCTGGTGACTTGGCTGAGTGTTATACTGAAGTTGTAAGAGCATTTAATCTTGCAGATAGATTTATGCAACCAGTTATCGTTTTGACTGATGAAACATTAGGTCATATGCATGGAAAAGCTATGCTTCCAACTGTAGAAGAAGTAAAAGCTGGCATAGTGCCAAGAAAAGTTTTCACTGGAGCTCCTGAAGATTATAGACCTTATGGTGTAGCTGGTGATGAAGCTGCGGTTTTAAACCCAATGTTCCAAGGGTATAGATATCACTTTACTGGTCTTCACCATGATGGTAAAGGTTTTCCAACAGAAGAAATAGATACATGTAGAAAACTTATTCAAAGACTTGAAGATAAAGTTATGATGCATACAGATGAACTTGAACTGAATGAAGAATTTATGTGTGATGATTTAGGTGAAAATGATGTATTAATTATTGCTTATGGTTCAGTATCACTTGCAGCAAAAGAGTCTATTAGACATCTTAGAAATCAAGGGATTAAGGCTGGATTATTCAGACCAATCACACTATGGCCAAGTCCAGCGACAAGAATAAGACATTTTACAGATAAAGTAAAAAATGTACTTTGTGTTGAGCTTAATATCAGACAATATACTGAAGAAGTAGAAAGAGTTTCTGGAAGACTTGATATTGAAGGTTTATATAAAGTAAACGGTAGAGCAATTTCTCCATACGAGATAGTTGAAAAAGTGAAGGAGATGATCTAATGGCTTTCAATTACGATAAATATCTAAGATTAGAAAAAATGCCAACACTTTGGTGTTGGGGTTGTGGTGATGGTGTTATCCTAAAAGCAGTAATTAGAGCAATTGATGCTTGTGGATGGAAACAAGATGATGTATGTGTAGTTTCTGGTATCGGATGTAGTGGAAGATTTTCTTCTTATGTTGATTTCAATACTATTCACACAACTCATGGAAGAACTATTGCATGGGCAACTGGTGTAAAACTTGCAAATCCAGATAAACATGTAATTTGTGTTGCCGGTGATGGTGACTCTATGGCAATAGGTGGAAATCATACAATTCATGGTTGTAGAAGAAATATTGATATCAATTTCATTATGATTAATAACTTCATCTATGGTCTTACAAATTCACAAACAAGTCCTACTACTCCACAAGGTTTCTGGACTGTATCACAAAAAGTTGGTAATATTGACCCTACTTTTGATGCTTGTAATGTTGCTATTGCTGCAGGTGCTAGTTTCGTAGCTAGAGAAACTATGCTTGATCCTAAGAAACTTGAAAGAGTTTTAATCAAAGGGTTCCAACATAAAGGATTTAGTTTCTTTGATATTATGAGTAACTGCCATATTAATCTTGGTAGAAAAAATAAAATGAATTCAGCTATGGAAAACTTATCTTGGATTGATTCTATAACAACTCCATTGTCAAAATGGGAAAAATTGTCTCCTGCGGAGCAAAAAAATGTTTTCCCTACAGGTGTATTGAAACATGATGAAAATGCTAGAGAATACTGTGAAATGTATGAAGAAGTAAAAGCAGTACATCAAGGCAAAAGAAAAGTAATCACTCAAGATGACTTTGAGAAAAAGATATAAGGAGTTACACAATGGCTAGAACATTAATGAGATTTACAGGTGTTGGTGGACAAGGTGTACTTCTTGCAGGTGAGATTTTTGCTGCTGCAAAAATTAAAACTGGTGGATATGGATTAAAAACAGCAACTTACACATCTCAAGTAAGAGGTGGACCAACAGTTGTTGATATTACTTTGGATGATGATGAAATTTTTTATCCTTATGCAAATGATGGTGAAATAGATTTTATGCTTTCTGTTGCACAAAAAAGTTATGATTTATTCAAAAATGGTGTATCTGAAGGTGGTACTATTATAGTAGAGCCAAATCTGGTAAAACCAACAGAAGAAGATATGAAAAAATGGAAGATACATGAAATTCCAATTATTACTATTGCAAAAGAAGAAGTTGGAAATGTTATTACTCAATCAGTAGTTGCACTTGCTATTGCAAACAAATTTATGAATGCAATTGACAAAGAAACTCTAAGAGAAGTAATGCTTTCAAAAGTTCCTGCTAAAGTTCATGCTGTAAACAACAAAGCTTATGACTTAGGTTATAAGTATGCTGAAGAGGCTATGAATAAATAGTATTTTTAGTTTGTAGGTTGTAGAGGGTAGAGAAGATAATGAAGAAATAATTTTTCCTACCACCTACCACCTACCACCTACCACCTACCACCTACCACCTACCACCTACCACCTACCACCTAAAATCACCTAACCATACTATCAACAAAAAACAGATATAATCATAAAAAATACTTAACCAAGGTTTCAAATGATTAAAATTGATATGAACTCATCTGAATTTCAAGAAGAACTTAAAAATACTAAAAATTTTACTGACAAAGTTTGCTCACAATTTGCTTTTGTTTACAATCCAGAAAGTGAAGTAAATGACTCTGTACAAATGGGGCTTACTAGAAATAAACTAATCTACAACAAAAGATTTTGCCCTTGTTTTATGGTAATTGGTGATACTAAAGAAGAACAAAATTTAGCTAACAATAGAATCTGTCCTTGTAAACCAGCATTAGAGCATGAAATTCCAAATGATGGAAAGTGTCATTGTGGGATATTTTGTACTGCTGAATTTGCATCTAAATTTGACAATACCAATAAAGCTGAAATTGCTATACATACACATTCTCGTGGTCTTACAAAAGAAGAATGTGAGCTTATATTAGAAAAAGACTCTATTGATGCGGATGAACTTGATGCGTTATTAGAAGCTAGAAATCTAGGTTTTGTCCAATTTAACTTGGTGGATGTTAGAGAATGGATGGAATGGAAAAGTAGAAGAATAAAAGGTACAGATTATCTTATCCCAACAACAAGCTTTTATAATACAATAGGTCAAATTGAAGACCAAAGAGAAATTACAACTATTGTTTATTGTTATAGTGGTAGTAGAAGTGCTTATTGTCAACATGTTATGAGTGATTTAGGATTTAGAAAAGTTATAAATTTTGACTTTGGAATTATGACTTTTAGAGGTGAGACGGAGAGTGGGGAAGCTTAATTAGTTATTAGTTATTAGTTATTAGTTATTGGTTATTAGGAAGATATATTAAGACATATTAACTATTAACTACTTACTACTCACACTTCACGATTAAATAAAGGAGGAGTATAGTTGCAAACACTTTTTAAGAAAACTAGTTATATTGCTTTGATGCTGTTGCTTATTAGTATCATATCTTTTAGTGTAGTGCAACTAGCTCCTAATTCTTTCTTTGCTAGTGGGGAGCTTAATCCCAATATTACTCCTGAGGCTATAGAAAATCTCAAAGCAATCTATGGGCTTAATAAACCTCTTTATGTACAATTCTTTTCTTGGCTTAGTTCTATTGTAATGCTTGATTTTGGTATAAGCTTTACTAGTGGTGAGACTGTCAAAGAAATGATACTTTCAAAAATACCAATTACTCTTGCAATCAACCTTACTAGTATGTTTTTTATCTTTATAATTTCTTTGTATTTAGGTATCAAATCAGCTTTACATAGTGGCGGTATTTTTGATAAATTTACGAAGCAATTATCTCTTCTTAGCTTTTCTATGCCATCTTTTTATCTAGCTATTATTGGTATTTTGGTTTTTGGGCTATGGTTGGAATTAGTACCAATATCTGGGGTTAGTTCTGCTAAATATGATGGTGGGATTGAGTATTATTTGGATGTATCTTGGCATCTTGCTTTACCTATTTTTATCATCATATTTGGTGGAATTGGAAGTTTGACACTTTATATAAGATCACTTACTATAGAAATTCTTAGGAGTGATTATATATTCTTTGCTAAATCACGAGGGATAAAAGGGTTTAAACTTTTTAGATTTTTTATATTACCAAATCTCTATCCACCTGTCATTACACTTCTTGGTCTTTCACTTCCTGGGATTATTGGGGGGAGTGTGATATTGGAGACTATTTTTTCAATAGACGGTATGGGATTATTGTTTTTTCAAAGTGCTATGAGTAGAGACTATCCTGTAATTATGGGAATACTTATAATTGGAGCGTTTTTGACACTTCTTGGAAACATCATTGCCGATTTGGTATTAGCAAAACTCAATCCAAATTTCAAAGTTTAACAAATAATATGATAATATACTATTACAAAACTAAAAGGGAATATATATGACTTATATAGAGATTTTAAAAAGAATTGATACTTTAGCACCATTGCCAAAAACATTGATGGATATTGAAGAATTTAAAAAAACAGATAATTATGATATAGATGATTTGAGTAGAATTATAGAAACAGATCCTCTTATGGTTTCCACTATATTAAAAACTGCAAATTCTGCTATGTTTGGGTTTGTAAGTAAGATTGATACTCTTAGCCGTGCTGTAAATCTTTTGGGTGTAAATTTTACTACTTCAATAGCACTTGGCACTGGTGTAAAGCATGCTTTAAATAGTGATTTAGGATCTTACGGGGCTAGTAGTGACCAATTTTTAGAAATTGCTAATATGCAATCAAATTTATTGAATCTTTGGATTGGCAAGGTTGACCCAAAACTTAAAGATGAGCTTATATTACCTGCATTTTTACAAGAAAGTGGAAAGTTTTTGATAAGTGATGCCATCAAAGAACAAAAAAAAGTACAAGAATTTTTACAAGGATTAAATAACAATTTTTGCGATATTCCTAGTGTTGAAAAAGAGTTTGTTGGTATTACCACTGCTGAAGTCACTGCAGCTATTTTTAGACATTGGAATTTAGCACCAAGTATTGTAAATACTATCAAATACAGTGATGATGCGTCAAAAGCTTCGCCAAATCTAGCTAAATCATCTCAGATATTGAGTATTATCAAAATAGCTTGTAACATAGTCAAACCTCTTGATACGCAAGCCATAGAACTAGCTAAACAAAAAGTTAAAGAATTTGGGCTTGATATGAAATCATTTGAAAATGCTGTTGAAAAACTTGAAGATAGATTACTTGATGCTAAGTAATCTATCTTAAATACATGAGAGATTCCCTGTCTTGCACGGAATGACGAGGTGTGTTGTCATACTGAACTTTGTGTCGTCATACTGAACTTGATTCAGTATCTTTTCTTAGATTCCCTGTCTTGCACGGAATGACGAGGTGGTATTGTCATACTGAACTTGATTCAGTATCTTTCTTTATGACTATCCTAACTTTATCTTAAATTCTTTTTGGACTCTATCATAAACTGCTTGAAATACATTATCCCAAACTCTATCTGTTTTTTGTCTAATTAGCTTCATATTGGTTGGGTACATATATGATTTTTCACCTTTGTTTGTCCATCTCCAATCTGGGTATTTTTGGAGTAATGTCCAAGTCTTGACACCCATAGCACCACAAAGATGTGCTACACTTGTATCAGATGTGATAACCAAATCTAGCTCTTTTACCAAAGATGCTGTTTTGGCAAAATTTGTAAGCTGGTCGCTTAAATCTATGATTTTACCGCTATAGTCATACTTTTGTATATCTTCTTTGCCATCACCAACTTGGAGTGAATAAATATTTACTTTGTCGCTGTTGATTAGTGGTTCAAAGTATTTCAAATCAAATACTTTTCCATCATAGCTCTCACCTGTCACACTAGCACTCCAGCAAATCCCAATATTTGGCTTTTTGTCTTCTTTATTGATATGAAATTTGTTCTTATCATTTGCAAATAAGTATGGTTTGGAATAAAAATCTTCTTCTTTTGTACACTCACAAATATATGCAATACTCATAATAGGAAGGTGATAGTCAAATGTCGGGGTTTCAGCACTTCTATAATACACTTCATCGATACCACAAGAGCCATCAAAAAGCTCTACAAGCTCATCTCTAGCTTTGAAAACCACTCTACAACCAAACTTTTCTTTGAGTTTTGGGATAAATCTAGCAAACATAATACTATCACCAAAGCCTTGTTCGCTATGGATTAATACTGTTTTATCTTTTGCATTTGTATCTTTCAAAAGCATAGGTTTAGAAAAAATCTCTTTGTACTTGATGATGTGAGGTATCATTTCATCTTTTTTAAATCTCCACTCATATTCTTTTAAACCCTCTTCAAATTTACAGATACTAAGTAATGATGTAGATAAATCAAAATGTGCATTTACGAACTTTGAATCAAGTTCTATTGCTTTTTTGTAATTTTCTATAGCTTTGGTAGTAAGCCCTTGGTTTTTGAGTACACTTCCTAAATTTGCATAAGCATTTGAGCCTTTTGGATCTAGCTCTATTGATTTTTCATGTAGTTTTTGAGCTTTTTTATAGTCATACAGCTTACTATATACATTTCCAAGGTTTGTATATGCCCCTGCACTTTTTGGGAGTTTTTCTATTGCATTTTCTAAAGCTTTTATAGACTCATCATATCTTTTTTGGCGATTCAGTGAAGCACCAAGATTGCTATATACTTCGTGATAGTTCGGGTCTATTGTAAGAGCTATATCAAACATTTCACTTGATTCTTTATATCTTTTTTGTTTATAAAGAATAACTGCTATATTGTTTACTGCTTTTGCAAATTTTGGATTTACTTTGACTGCATTTTTGTAAGCTGTGATTGCATTTTCATTCTGTCCTAATATTTCATACATCATACCAATGCTATTGTGTAAGTTACAGTCTTTTGGGTTTTGTCTAACCCCCATTATAAAGACTTGTAAAGCTTCTTTGTTTTTACCAAGATTTTTGAGTAAATTACCAAAATTATGATATGTAGGGATAAATTGAGGCTCGACTTTGAGTGCTTCTTGATAGCTATTTACAGCATTTTGCCATTGTTTTGTAAAAGTAAAGATTGCACCAAGATTACAAAGCACTTGCCCACTTGCATATCCAGACTTTACCATATCAAGAAGTGTTGATATGGCTGTTTTGTAATCTTTGTTTTTATATGCTTTTTCTGATATTGTTAAAAGTTCTTCTTTTTTGCTCATATATATCCTTATACTACTTGGAGTGTGAAGTTCGAAGTATTGTCATTATTTGTATCAAATAAATATGTACCAGTTGCAATATCTGTAATATTTGTATTACTCCAACTTGAACCACCATCATTTGACCATCTATAATCTGCATTGTTTGTAGTAATATTAAGCGTATCATCACCACTTCCAGAAATATTAAATATTCCACTAGCACCAAGCCAATCATTGATTCGCTCAGAATCAAGTGTTATAGAATTGCTACTACCAGTAAAATCCAAAGCTTCTATATTTGACAAGTTGGCAAAAGATGTATCACCTACAGTTTGACTATTTCCACTTAGCATAACAGTGTCATTTCCACTTCCCCCATCTATATCAAATCTTGATATATTACTAAAATCAAGAGTGAAGCTATCATTGTCATTTCCACCACTTACTGCTATAACATCACTTCCACTACTATTTGGAGTAAGTGTGACATTATCTGCATTACCTGAGAGGTTTACATTTTCTAAGTCTGTTATATTTGAAAAATCTAATGTTCCACTTACACTGTCACTAAATGTTATATCATCACTATTACTTGTACCAAAGTTTAGATTACCAAATTTTGACTTCCAAGTGTTAAAACTAGATATATCTGTAAATGAAATATCATCGTCATTGTTTGCAAAATTTAAAGTAGTTATTTCACCACTATCAATCTCATCAAAGTTACTAGTATTAAAACTACCTGAAGTTGATAGATTTACTGTTTTATTGGTTAAATTACTAAAGCCAGTTTCACCGTAAAGTGTATTTACTTCTGCTAATGTACCATTGATATTTATTACATTTGTAGCATTAATTGTACCTGTCGTATAAGTATTTAATGTCGATAAATCATCTGCATTCATTGTCGTATCACTGATAGTTACTGCTTCATTACCAAGACCTGTTATTGTTCCTGCATTTCCAGCTGTATACAATGTATTCAAATCAGCATAAGTATCAGTTATGGTAGTAACACTTGAAGCATTTACCGCTACACTTGTTTTTCCATCTAATGCTATCAAATCATCTACTGAAGCTAGTGTTGTATCAGTAAGTGTCAAAGTCAAGGCATTTACTTGTCCTCCACCATCTACCAATGTGCTATTCAAGCTACTTGCAGTATCTACTGTTACTGTAGCTGTCACAACTCCACTTGTGGTATTTACTATTGTATTTGCATCACTCGCACTTATTGCACCACCTGTAATACTTATAGTCTCATTACCATCTAACAATGAAATAGCATCTGTTATAACTGTTGTTAAACTAGCTGTATTATAGGCTTCTGTGATACCAGTAATTGATGTTCTTGTAAAGTTATCTACTTTTGCACTAAGTGCAACTAAATCACTTGCATCTACAGTTGTATCATTTGTTGTAAATGTTATTACATCATCTGCATTTACATTTGTTATTGCATTAAGTGTTGTTGTTACTGCTCCTGTTGTAATAGTAGCTGTCACTGCCCCTGTTGTTGCAATTGCTATTGTATTAAGGTTTGCAGCAGATATTGCACCACCAGTTATTGTAACTGTTTCAGTATTTCCAGTGATATTTAGTGCATTAACAACCTCAGTTGCTACACTTGCTGTATTATATGCTTCTGTGATATTTGTAATTGAATCCACTCCAAAAGTATCAACTTTTGCTGATAAATCGACCAAATCACTTGCATCTACAGTTGTATCATTTGTAGTGAATGTTATTACATCATCTGTATTTACATTTGTTATTGCATTAAGCGTTGTTGTTACTGCTCCAGTTGTTATAGTCGCTGTCAATACTCCACTTATCGCTCCAGCTACTGCATTTGCTTCCAATGCACTTATATTTGTGTCTGTAATAGTAATATTTCCTGCACCACTTAATACACTTGTTTTACCTGATAGTTTATCATAGTAGT
>Ga0265294_10000648_pt1 | contig 46535 bp, 47 predicted proteins | sample MunlanPumphouse3_FD_192504 | JGI IMG/M metagenome (GOLD analysis project Ga0265294, IMG submission 192504) | Groundwater microbial communities from a municipal landfill in Southern Ontario, Canada - Pumphouse #3 | ecosystem: Environmental > Aquatic > Deep subsurface > Groundwater | place...
GGCTCGCCGCGGCCCGATGGTCGAGATCCGCTTGATCAGCATGCCCTCGATTTCTACCGGATTGTATTTCACCGCCAGTTCGCGGGCGCGGTTCAGTTTCGTCGCGTTGTCCGCAAAAAGCTGGATCAGGATCTCGCCCTTCTCGACCCGCTGGCCCTTCTTCTTGAGGATCAGCATGCCGGCGCCCTTGTCGCTGGGCGCCCCGCAGGCCTTGGCAATGGCCACAATCGCTTTGTTGGAGATGGAGTGTACGTAGCCGGCCTTCATCGACGTGATGTCGGCGGTGAACTTGCCAGGATTCAGGTCGTCGGCCTTCAGATCGGCCCGGCCGCCCTGAGCTACGACAATCTCTAAAAATTTCTTGTGCGCCGCGCCGGAACGGAGCAGGTCCCGCGCCTTGTCGGCGCCGTTAGCAAAGCCGCCCATCTCGAGGATGATGCCTGCGCAGTCGCAGGCCTTTTCGATGACACTCGCCGGGTGCTCCTCGCCTTCCAGAATGCGGATGCATTCCCGTGCCTCCAGGTTCGGTCCGACAGCACTGCCGACCGGCTGGTCAGCGTAGGTGATGGCACACTCGATGTGCATGTGGAGCTTCTCGCCCAGGTCCATGAAGTCCCGGGCATAGGCCCGGGCGGCGTCCAGGGTCGGCACCTTGGTGCCTGCGCCGGTCGGGATGTCCACTACCAGGTTGGTGGCACCGATGGCCAGTTTCTTGCTCAGGATGGAGGCGAGCATCTGCGCCCGCGGGTTTATGCCCAGCGGGTGTTCGATCTTGATGACCATATCGTCCACCGGGGCCAGGTTCATCGAGCCGCCCCAGGCGAACACGCCGCCGACAGACTCGGCGGTTTCCTTCAACTTCCGCGCATCGAGCTCGACATTGCAGAAGGTCTCCACGAAATCCGAGGTCCCGCAGGCGCTGCTGATGGCCCGGGACGAGGTCTTCGGAATCATTAGACCGGCAGCCGCGACGACCGAGACCACAATCGGTGTAATCTTGTTGCCCGGCACTCCGCCGAGACTGTGGAAGTCGAAGACCGGGGACCGGTCGAAGTGAATCCGGTCGCCGGTGTCCACCATCGCGTTGGCAAAGGCGGCGATCTCGTCAATGTCCATACCGTTGATATACAGCGCTGTCAGCCAGGCCGAGATCTCGATCGGCGCCAGATCGCCGTCGTAGATGTCCTTGACGACCGCGGTGATCTCCGCGGCCGACAGTTTCTGCCTGTCCATCTTGCGGCGGATGGACCGGACGCTCTCAGGCGTCGGCGAATAGGTGACCTCGACCGTTTCGCCGTCCTGAGCCCCGATTCGTTTCAGTACAATGTCCGGAATAAGGATCGTACCGACCGCGACCAGCTGATCGGAGGTCGAGAGCATGACAGAGATGTCGTCTTTCGGTCCCTCGATACGGACCCGGTCGCTCTCCTTCACACCGATTTGCGCGCAGTCTGTCGGGTCCATAGCCACTATCAGCGATGAGATCAGCAGATCTACTTTCTTGACGGCCAACTTCATACGGATCCCCACTGGTCCAGCGCCTGCTGCAGTTCGCGGTGCGTCTTGGCATACTCGTTAATCGGTACGTCTGCACAGGCCGCATCGACAGCCTGACACATGGCCATGGCACCCGCCCGGACGCCGTCCGGATGGCCGGCGACACCGCCGCCGGCCTGGATCTGGATATTGGTGCCGGCCTCTCTGACCAGTGTCGGGACGATGCCGGGGTACATGCCGCCGGAGCAGACCGGCATGACCTTCTTGAACGGCACGTCGTCGCTCTGACAGGCCCGCTGGTTTGCAGTGCCTTCGGAAACCTGCCCGTTCATCTTTCCCACGCCGAGCGTGCCGATGTGAAGCGCATCGCCGCCGCACATACGGACCAGTTTGCAGAACACCACCATGGCGACGCCGTTCAGCGGATCCTTGGTAATCGCACCGTGCATGGTCCGGTGTACGTGAATGGGCACCTTGATCTTCGGATCCTCGGCCACGGCCTGCACCGCGCCGAAGCCGCAGGTCAGTACATCGATCATAATTTCCTTGGCGCCCCAGGCCTGGACGTCCTCCGCCAGTTCGCGGATGTCCTGACCGTTGGTACTGATGTTGACGGCGTGCATCATGTGATGCCCCTCTTCCTGTAACCGGTCGAGGACCTCCGCCACGGCCTTGGTCCGGTCCTCGATCGGGCAGAACCGCTGGTCGACGAGAGTCTCGTCATCCTTGCTGTTGGTCAGTCCGCCGGAGCCTGCCTCGTAGATGTAAGCGGCCGTGTCCTTGGGAGACAGGCCGATCTTGGGCTTAACGATGGTTCCGACCAGCGGTTTCTTCGGCCGGTCCAGAATTTTCCGGAGGCCGGCATCACCGAACTTCGGCCCTTTGTATTGTTTGAGGATGCCCTTCGGGAAGGTCACGTCCTCCAGACGGACGCCTTTCAGCACACCCAGGCCGAACAGATTGCCGGAGATGATCGACAGGACCTGCGGGATCGCGCCCACCCTGATGCTGAAGTCCTCTTCGGGATAGGCGATCGTCACCATATTCCCGTCGATGGCGGTGACCCGGCCGGCATACCGGTCAAAGACGTCGTCCTTCAGCGTGGATATCCCGGTCCAGGTTCCAGTGGACTGCTCGGCGGCAATAGCGCCGGCGGCTTTCTCGATCGGCAGGTCTGTCGTCACACGGTATTTGCAGACCACGTAGGCGTCCCGGTCGATCTCTTCACCCAGATGCAGATAAGAATACGATTTCATGCTCTTGCCTCACTCGGAAAAATCGGAGAAATGCTCCCCCAGCTGTTTGACCATTACCCCGTAGACCGAACCCGGGGCCATGACCCCCAGTTCGGTGATGATGTTGTCGATGTACTGCGGCGGGGTTGTATCGAATACGGGATTGAAAATCTTCACGCCCGCCGGGACCTCGCCCGGCCGGACCACTTCGCCCGTATCCCGCTCCTCGATGGTCACCGTGTCGCCGAACAGCGTCAGCGGAGACAGTTTATAGGTCTCCGCGCAGACGTTGAACTCGGTACGGGCCTCGTGAGCGGCCAATGCCACCTGGGAGGTACCGATCTTATTGACCAGCGCCCCGGTCGAGGTGACTGTGTCCGCGCCGACGAATACGCGGTCCACCCGCGGCATCACCGACCGGACTGCGCTGTCGACAATCAGGGTCACATCGACTCCGGCCTCAGCCAGCTGTTTTACAGTGATGAACCCCTGGCGCCAGGGCCGGGACTCTGTTGCATAGACCCGAACATCTTTGCCCTGTTGGACCGCAGCCTTGATCACGCCGATGGCCGCACTGCTGTTGCAATGGGTCAGCAGCACGTCTCCGTCTTTAACCCGTTTCGCCCCGAAGCGGGCGATGGCCGTCACTGCCGCTTCGGAGGCGGCGGCGAAGGCCCGTCCGTCGCGGACGACCGCAGCGGTGGCATCCGTCAAAGTGGCCGCGGCTTCTACATTGCGGATGGAAGCGTGGACCCCGTTCCACAGCGAGACCGCCGTGGGACGGGAAGCCAACAGTATGTCGGCCGCTTTTTTCAGGTCCCGCCGGAAATCCGCTGCGGAACTGCCGGTATACTGCTCAGCAAAATCCGCCAGGGCATTCGCTCCGGCCCGGGCGATCCTGCCTGCTCCACGGACACGCATGCTCCGGATATCCTCGGCTGTGGCCGCAATGATGTCTTTCACGGAATCGACATGGCGGACCAGTGTTAAAAACGTACGCGAACGGCGAGCGCGCCGGCGCGTATCCACGCACCCGTAACAGTTAGCACAGACAATGCTCATTCATGCTTTTGCTTCCGGATGAGATACAGCACCCCGAACGACAGGATCAAGCATACCGCCAGCATTCCGATAAGTGCCAGATCTAGATTTCCCAGCAATGCTCCGATCACGGCAACGGCAATCACAACCAGAACCAGGATCAATAAAACCACGGCCGCCCTTTGCGTCTTTTCCACGGGATTCCTTCCTGGCTGCCTAATCGCCCTGCAGTAATTATAACCGACGTCGTCAGCTATCCAATTCAGTACGTATTTATCGGCTGGAGACATTAGGTCTCTTATTATGGCTGCACCCAAGAAGCATCTGCACATGCGCGGTGTGAAGCAGGCCTCGAAACGGCTGGAGGATGACATCCTCGGTCGGTCCCGCGACATAGCGGACAACCCCGGCCTGCTCCGCCCCATGTGCGCCGGGAACTGCCGCAAATGTGCATTCAACAGCCTGTTCAAGGACATCGACAAAATATCCGGTCTCAAGGACGACGAGAAGGCCTGTCTGAAATATGCCTCCCGGCCGTTCACCGAGGACATGGCCCGCGCCTACGCTGCCACCATCTCGCTGAGCGCCGCCGGAAAGATCCCGCTTCTGGCCACCGCAAAGATTGCAGGCAAACGGGTTCCATACGTCGTCCGTGGCTCGGTTGCCGCACCGCTGCTCATCGGCTGTCAGCACTACGACGACCCCAAGCTACGCCTGCTATGGTACAACCAGTTTATCAAAAAGAACCGGCTCCACCTTTATTCATTCGGTGATAACATCGTCTGTTCCGACACGCCCAACATGCCGGAGGACTACTTGTACGAGTCTTTCTGGGAGACCCCTTACAAGTTCCCTGATGACGGGCTCGAGTGCGGCCATCCCGGCTCGGTCTCGCTGAACATTACTGTGAAGTCCCGGAACGAGCGTATCCACATCTGCGAGGACTGTGCCAAGGACGTCCCGACCCTGGCCTACCTGATGTCTCAGCTCTGCACCGCGGACCTGCTTGACGACATCGAAGTGACCGTCGAACACAAGTTCCACAGCGCTGAGAACTCCGGTGTCGTAAAGGTCGAGGGCGACGACCTCAAGGACTACATGGCCGGAAAACTCACCGACCGGGCTCTGATCGACCAGATCAAACGGGAGAAGCTCGGCGAACTTGCCAAAAGCGACACCATCACGCTGATCATCGGCGATCATAACTACGGCTCCGACCTCGCCGCGTTCATGAAGGACCTCGAGGGTCCCGAGCAAGAGAAGGAAGGTCTGACCAGATTCCTGCAGCAGAATCCCAGAGCGGTCATCCTGCGCAACGGGAAAGCCTCCGAGATGGTCTCAAACCTGTGGGATGATAACTGGAAAGAGCTCATCACTGCTCTGACCTCTGCCGCGTTCGCGGCACGGTACACCGATAAGCCGCGGGCCGCCCCATCGCTGGTGCTCGAAGAGGCCTACCGGGAGTACATCTCCGCAGACATCGTCAAGACCTTACCGGAGTTCCGGAAACCGGGCTTCATGACCAGACTGGCTGATTCGCTCGCCAAGGCTGCCAAGGTCGGCGGCATGGACATGCTCCGGGAAACAATCGCCACCAGCACCTTGCGGGATGCGAAATGTCGGGCACTTGCTACAGCCTTCGTCTTCGCACTGGACCCCCGGGCCCGGCCGCCTATCAAGCTCTCCGACGAGGACCAGGACTTCGCGGCGTTCCTGACGCCGTTTGCCCAGAAGGTCATCGCGGCCGCCGGTGACAACTACCGGAACGACATGAACACGCTCCTGATGGCCTGCAGTTCCGGCGAGACCGTCTGATGGCTCGGTAGTCTCTATAGATACATGTAAAATCATTCGGAAGAATATATGGCCGGGTTGTCTTTCCAGACATTAAGAGAACGGCCAGACCCGCCGGCCAGAGCACAGTTGCAGCCCGGTTGGGGCATTTGACGCCGGCCCCGGCGGGAATGGAATCGTCTCTCTTCATCTCCCGCTGGACCGCCCTTCCTGACGGTTCAGCCAACTTTCACATCGGCCACATAATGCGAGACTGACGGCGCAAAAGATTTGACCTCCCGGATCGCCAGTACCTCGTACAGCCGCTTCCCGCAGGCCGCATCGAAGATCTCCCGGACCCGCATCTCCTGCTGCCCGACATAGAACGTATCATGATAGTGGATAACGCACCCAGACTTCGCCAGGCGTAATGCGGTCGGCAGGAATTCAGCAGTCTTCTGGACGTAACCCATGAGGATCCGGTCGGCGAAACCGGTACCCAGCAGCGAGCGGTTGTCTGCCAGAATCGGGATGACCGTATCGGCGACGCCGTTGAGCTTGAGATTCTTGCACAGAGATTCATAGGAACGGGGGTTCTTCTCGCAGGCGAACAGCCGCCGCGGACCGGCAAATTTTGCCAGCGGGAGCGTGAAATATCCGATACCGGCGAACATGTCCACGACCGTCTCGCCCCTGCAGTCGAGCTCGCCCATCCGCCGGCGTTCGTTGATGTTACCGGAGGCGAACATCACCGCCGTCGGGTCAAAGCAGTAGTGGATGCCGTTTTCGGTCTTAACCGACTCACCGGGAACACCGTACAGCACCTGCATGTCCGGCAGCCGGAACTCGCCGGCCACACCGGAGATGTCCGCCATGACCGCTTTTGCTCCCAGTACTGCGGCGTAGGCACGGCCGACGGCGGCACCGTGCTCGACTAGGACCGGATCGAGTTTCAGAGTCACCGCGGAGCCGGCGGTCTCCCATTTTTCCGGCAGCCGGTCCAGTTCCGCAGGCGTGAGTTCCTGGAGCAGCTCCTTAATCCGCTCAAGCGGCGGCCGGGAAGCCTCCGAATATGCCGGACCGGTAACCACCGTCAGGCCCATGGCTGCGGCATCCGCCTGCCGTTCGGGCCGGACCGGCACCCGGCGGCCGCCTGCATAGGCTGTGATACGGGCCTCGGGATCGGCGATGCCCCGAGCGAGCAGCAACGGGATCAGTTCGGCCGTCCGCTCCGCCGGGACCAGAACTTCGGGCACCTGTTTCATAGACGGGCGCTCACCACCAGTCTGAGCAGTTTGCTTTTAATTCCTTTCTGGGCCAGCACCGGCTTGGCGAGGTCGCTGGGCCGGTCCAGGTCGACCGTGTCAAGGATCTCCCGGATCTCGGGGGTGTCCATCATGGCACCGGCCCGGTTGAGACCGCGGTCGTCGAGCCGGCGAAAAAGCTTCCGCAGCTGCCAGCCCCGGTCGAATTCCTTTCCGAGGGCCTGTTTCCACGCCCGGTCATAGAGCGACAGGACCGTGGTGCTGAAATCGGACATCTCGTAGGCTCTGTCTATCGTGCGGCAGAGCAGCGGCGCCGCGGTAAAAATTGGGTAAAGCCCACCGCCGGAGACCGGTTTGACCTGCCCGGCGGCATCACCGATGAGCAGTGTCCGTTCGCCGTGGGTGATCCGGCGGCCGCCCATCGGGATCTTGCCGACGTAGCGCGCTACGACACGGCTGCTGTTCAGACCGGTCTGGGTCAGCAGCTTTTTCAGGTATGGCGCCGGCGGACCGTACTGCGGCGTGACGCACAATCCGACCCGGACACGGTCGCCCAGCGGCAGCTCCCAGGAGAAGAATCCGGGCGCCAGCTCACGGCCGAGACGCAGGACCATGCGGTACGGGTCAGCAGGCTCTTTCAGCACGTCTACCTGCATACCGTACAGGTACTCCCGGGCGGCATTATCGCGGAGCGAGGCGGCGACCCGCGAGCACTGTCCGTCAGCTCCGATCAGCAGGTCGGCCGTCAGAATACCCCGGACGGTCTGGACCCGGACCTCGCGAGGGGTGATAACGCTGCTGATGTACCGTTCGTCATACAAAAACTGGGCACCGTACTCGGCGGCCTGGTCGGCCAGCCGGCAATCCAGGGCCGGACGGTCGATAACGTAGGCTATGGGATTGCGGCGTTCCACAGAAATCCGGCGGCCGTCGGGAAAAACCACATCGGCAGCACACACAGTGCCCAGTATGTCCGGCCGGAAACCGGCCATCCGAATGGTTTCAGCGGTCACGATACCGGCGCAGTGCGCCGGCCGGCCTGCTGTCTGGTGCTCCTCGATTACCGTAACATCACGGCCGGCCGCCGCCAGCTGCTTGGCAGCGAGACAGCCGGCCGGCCCCGCACCGACAACGGCAATCTGGGGCATCGGCTCTCACTGGGAGGGACCGTTGACCTTCTCGTAATCGGCTTTGAACTTGGCGATGCCCTCGTCCGTCTTTGGATGGGACACCATCAGTTTCAGGATGTTGTAGGGAATGGTCGCGATATCGCAACCCAGTTCCGCGGCTTCGAGCACATGTGTCGGGTTCCGAATGGAAGCAGCGATGACCTCGGTGTCGCTCAACTGGTCATAGTTCCGCAGGATCTGCAGGATCTCGGCCAGAGTGTCGGTGCCGTGGGCTCCGATGTCGTCGAGCCGGCCGATGAACGGTGAGACGTAGCGGGCACCGGCCTTGGCAGCCAGCAACGCCTGCGAAGACGAGAAAATCAACGTCATGTTGACCCTTATGCCCTTGTCGGCAAGGATCTTGGTCGCTTTTAGCGAGTCCACGCACATCGGCAGTTTGACATTGATGTTCGGGTGGATTGCGGCCAGTTTCTCGCCTTCGGTCACCATCTGCTCCCAGTCGGTCGCCATGCACTCGGCAGAGATCGGACCGTCAACGATCTTGGCAATCTCCCGGACCCGGGTCGGGGTGTCGGTGTTCTCTTTCGCGATCAGACTCGGATTGGTGGTGACACCGTCAAGGATGCCCCAGCTGTTGATCTCCCGGATCATGTCCAGGTTTGCCGTGTCAATGAAGATCTTCATGATTTCTCATCTCTCATTTCGATAACGTTGTGCGCCTCGCGCACGATGTCGGCGGCTGTCAGGCCATATTTCTTCATCAGCTCGTCCGCACTGCCGGACTCGCCGAAAGTGTCATAGGTGCCAACCCGCGCCAAAGGCGTCGGACGGACCTCGGAAAGGAATTCTGCGACAGCGGAGCCGAGCCCGCCGATTACACTGTGCTCTTCGGCGGTGACGACCGCGCCGGTTTTGGCGGCGGTGTCGTAGACCGCATCTAGGTCCAGCGGCTTGATTGTAGCCATGTTGATGACCTCGGCGCTGATGCCTTCTTTTTCCAAGAGATCGGCGGCCTCGAGACAGGCCTGGACCATCTGTCCGCAACCGATAAGCGAAACATCGGTGCCCTTCAGCATGACAGTCGCTTTACCGATCTCGAACGGCTTCTCTTCAGGTGTGCATACCGGGAACTCGGAACGACCCATGCGCATGTAGACCGGGCCGATGTAGTCGGCGATGGCGAGTGTGGCCTGGAAGGCCTCATATGCATCGGCTGGTACGATGACGGTCATGTTAGGCAGCTCCCGCATAAGCGCCACGTCCTCCAGCGCCTGGTGGGTGGCCCCATCGGGACCGACGGACAAACCGCAGTGGGTGGCGACAACTTTGACGTTTAGGTTCGCGTAGGCGACGGCCATGCGGATCTGCTCCCAGCAACGGCCGGAAGCGAACACTCCGAAGGTCGAAGCAAACGGAATCTTGCCAGAGGCAGCGAGTCCGGCCGCAATGCCGATCATGTCGGCCTCCGCGATGCCGCACTCGATGAACCGTTCCGGAGCGACCTTCTTGAATGAGATTGTTTTGGTCGAACCAGCCAGGTCGGCATCGAGGACAACGACCTGCGGATTGTCCCGACCCAATTGAGCCAGGGCCTTGCCGTAATAGGTACGCTGGGCCAACTTCGGGGCGGTCATCTGATCACCGCTTTGAGTTCAGCGACAGCAGCCTGGTATTCGTCAGGATTGCATGCCCGGCCGTGAAAATCGGGATTGTTCTCCATAAAGGACACGCCCTTGCCTTTGACCGTGTTCATGATGATCACCGTAGGATTCTTCCGTGACTCCTTCGCCTTGGCGCAGGCCTCGAGGATCTGCCGGATATTGTGGCCGTCAATGATGATGACGTTCCAGCCGAAGGCGTGCCATTTCTCAGGCAGAGGATCCATGGACATGACCTCCTCGGTGTTGCCGGAGATCTGCAGCCGGTTACGGTCAACGAAGGCAATCAGATGGTTCAGACCCCGGTGGTGGGCGAACATGGCCGCCTCCCAGTTCTGACCTTCCTGCAGTTCGCCATCACCCAGCAGGCAGTAGGTGTAGTAGTCCTTGCTATCCATCTTGCCAGCGAGCGCGATGCCGCAGGCCATGCTGAGGCCCTGGCCGAGCGAGCCGGTGGAGACCTCGATGCCCGGCAGGTGGCCGCGGGCGGGATGGCCCTGCAGCCGGGAACCGAGCTTGCGGAGCGTTAGCAACTCCTCTTTCGGGAAATAGCCGCTCTCGGCGAGCGCGGCATAAAGGACCGGAGCGGTGTGCCCTTTGGAAAGAACGAACCGGTCGCGGTCGGGCATCTCGGGCTGATCGGGCGCATGGTGCAGGACCCGGAAATAGAGCACGGCCATCAGATCGGCAGCCGAGAGCGATCCTCCCGGATGACCTGAACCAGCGGCAGTTGTCATCTCAATGACGTCGAGCCGCATCTTGTTGGCGATGTTCTGCAATTCTTCGATACCGGGAGGCTCCGACATGTATGGACCTCATTCGCTCTCGATACGTGGGGCCAGGAAGTAGCAGACGTCGGCCTCGCCGTCGGCCAGCTTGAAGAGCAACTTGACGGGATAGTCGTTGTCCAGCTGAACATCCACGACCGTACCGGCCGGGATTGCCTTGACGATGTTGGAGAAATAATCGAGCGGATAGAGACTGGAGACCTTGGTATCGGCCTTCAGGCCTTTCAGTTCGGCGACCGGCACCCGCAGATTCGCCATGTCGGTGTCGCCCTCGCAGGAAAGCTCGAACCCTTCGGGGTCGGCCTCCAGAGCGATGTGGTCAGAGATAGACTCCGCCGCGCGGATGCCCTTCTGCAGTTGGTCGATGCCGACTTGCACACTGGCGGACAGATTGATCTGCGGAACCTTCGGGTCATTCATGCTCGAAGTGTCCACCAGGCTCATGCGCCGGGTGATGTTGCCGATACGGAAGATCAGGCGGCCTTGAGCTTCGTCATGCTCCATGACGATGTTGTCGGAAGGACCGGCGAGCTTCAGGACGGATTTGACTTTGTCGAGATCGAGGCCGATCTCGGAGTCGGTAGCCTCGTAGGAAACGAAGGCTTTGGCCCCAACGTTGATCTCAATCATCGCCACGTGGGCGGGGTCAATGGCCTTAAGGCTCATCTGTTCGGGGGAGATGGTGAACTTCACTTCGTCCACGAGGGTGGACACGATGTAGACCAGTCCCTTGAGGGTCTCGGATTTAATCTCTGCCTTGAACATGCTCTCTCACCTGCTGCACCCAGCGGGAGTTCAGTACTCTCTCCAGGTGTGATTGCACTTGCAGCAGCGGTAAATCCTGGTCTCAGGTTCATCCGCTGCGCGGGTCTGTCTGATTACGAAGTATGCCTCGGTGTGGCCGCATTCGGGACACTGAATGCGGGTCTTCGGCAACGTCGCGACGTTGTCGGCGATAACTGTGGTCTGCTTAGTTTTCGAATCGGTAGTGAAAACATCGGCTTTGGCACCGAACTCCTGAGTGGCGCCGCAGGAAGAGCAGACGTACTTTCCGTCCTTGGGGAACATCATCGACCCGCACGATGGGCAAAACATCTTTTCAGCCTCTAATTAGCGGACACATCCGATAACGCTATTAAAGGTTTGTCTTAATAACAGGTCACTGAAAGAATAAGAGAAAAGGATTGCTGGCTCTGACGACCTTAAGGCTTTTTATCCGCAACGGGGCGTGGACGTTTGGCCGCCAGGATGTCCTGCAGCGGATTGCCGGCCGCTGAATCGGTCCGACCGACGTTGACCGTGTCTGTGGTGGAGATCACGGTCCGTTTGGGCGGGTATGGCGGCTGGAATTGCTCTTCCGACATCAGACTCTCCGGGGAAAAAAGACCAGTGAGATTGCCCCCACCGACAGTTTTACCGCTTCGAACAGCATTTCGCGACCTTCTTGGCCCGGACGTTCTCTTTGACGGCAGCGGCCACGACCTCAGCTTCGGCCTGACCGTCGGTGATCGACATGGCCGGGAAGTGCAGGACCGACCAGCCCTCGTCTTTCAGCGCGGCATCGTCGTTCGGGGCGGCGCCATCCCCATCGACAAAGACCGCCACATTGCCCTTGACAAAGGCCACCGGAATCTCGTGCGGACCGTAGTCCTTCCGGCACCGCAGACCCTTGTTCCAGCAGGCCCGGCGGACCCGGGATTCGGGCGTATCGGGCTCCAGACCGAGCTCGGCAGCCAGCATTTCCACATCGACCGGTTCTTCCTCAGCCGGGGCCGACTCTGCGGCCGGAGCGACGGCCATCGGAGTGACCGCGGCGGGAACCTTCTCAAACGCGGCAACCGAAACTGGTTCGGGTTCTGATTCGACCGCGGGTTCAGCAGCAGATGCCGATACCGATGCAGGCTGTGGCTCGGCCGCAGACTTGATCTGGGCCAGATCTTCGGACTCGTACCGCGCTTCCTTGGCGTTGCGGGCAGCGGCGGCCGCTTGCCTGGAATTCATCATCTTGGGCAGGGTCGGGATCTTCTTCGTTTCTTTGCTTGGCTCTTCCTTCTCCTCTTCCGGTTCAGCAGCCTTGACCGAAGCCGCCGGAATCGAAGCGGCTGCCGGCGCGGCGGCCTTCTGCTCAGGCTTACGGATGGCCACAGTGTCCTGCTGGTGCCTGGTCACTGACTGCGATTTCTCGACAATTTTCGCAGTTTTTGTCAGCTTTTCGGCCGGTTTCTTTTCAGGAGCTTTTTCGGCCGGCTGTTCATAGAATTTAGGCCCCTGTTTCTTTTCACTGTGTTTGTGGACCGGCTTTTCGGCCTTCTGGCCCATTTTACCTTTGACGGCAGCCGACCCGGCTCCGGTGGCTCTGCCCGAGATCAGGCAAAACCCGCCCGCACAGCCGACCAGCAGCATTGCAGCCACCGGAAACAGCTCGTCTTTTAGGATGCCGCCCAGGAACAAGGCGGCTGCCATGACAATCAGCAGTACCGCATAGATGGCGGCAGGCCATTTGGTCGGTGAAAGCCCGGCAGCGACCGTACCGACCAGAGCGGCAATTATGAAGATAACAGCAAAACTGGTGTAGACCGATGCCCATCTAAGTCCCAGTTCATCTGTGAAACACATCAGGAGGCCGACGACACCGGCAATAGCCAGTGCCGCGCCGAAAAGGAAGTATGTGTATTCCTCCCGCTGCGCTTTCTGTACGGCATAGATTGCACCAAAGACCAGGGTCAGAACCGCGGCGACAGCCGTAACGATCTGCACCGTTCCGTTCGCCATGAAAGTTTCAAAGCTATCGGCACCGTAGACGAGACCGTCGGCAATGCCGATGACAAGAGCGATCAGCGCAACCACAAAGGCAAGCAGTCCTATAACTCCGCTGACCCTTCTCAGCTCCCATCCTTCTGCCATGATAAATGTTATTGTCGTAAGGAGTATATTAGGTTCAGCCTTAGATAATCGCTCTGTGGGTCATTAATTGTCTTTATAAGCGTACCCGTAAAGGCAGATTTTGGCCTGTTGTATGACCCAGATGGCTTTTTTGTCAAAGGCCCTGCCCACGCGCGGAAACTAAATATACCGAGAGACAATAACACGTTTTATTAGCTGTCGCGGGTCTCTCCCGACAGCAGACAGTTACAGTCAAAGAGACCTCTCCGGTCTCTTTTCACAAAGCCCTCTTTCGAGGCGCTAGAGGAGAAAACACCGATGAAAATGAAATTCAACTTTCTCGGCGGTGCCGACATCGTCGGACGCATGGCCATGACCATCGAAGGCGACAACAAGACCATGCTCGTCGAATACGGCATCAGCCCGACCAAACCGCCGCAGTATCCGCTGCCGGTCCCGGGGAAGATCGATCACATCTTCCTGACCCACAGCCATCTGGATCACTGCGGTATGGTTCCTGCGGTCTGCGGCAAGCAGAACTGCGAACTCTTTACCACCCCCCTGTCCGCGGAGATCTCCGAGCTCATGATGTACGACAGTCTGAAGATTGCGAAGGCCGAGGGATACCCCGAGCCTTACCAGGCCTCCGACATTGAGCGGACCATGCAGCATGTCGTGCCACTGACATTCGAGGACACCATCGAATTGGGACACCTCGACGTCACTCTGCACTCGGCCGGCCACGTTCCGGGTGCCACTATGTTCGAGTTTAAAGGCGACAACAGCACGCTCTACACCGGTGATATCCACACCGAGGACCAGAAGCTCGTGCTTGGTGCCCGCCCACTCGACTGCAAGAACCTGTTCATAGAAGGCACCTACGGAGGCCGGAACCACCCGCCGAAGGAGGACACCATCAATGCCTTCATCGCCAAGATCGACGAGGTCATCGACCGCGGCGGCATCGTCATCGTCCCTGTCTTCGCTGTCGGCCGTACACAAGAGATCATGCTCCTGCTGAAGAACCTCGGCTACGAGATGTGGGTCGACGGCATGGGCCGGTCGGTCACCAATCTGTTTCTCGACTACCCGGAGTATATCCGGAACGCCAAGTCTCTGCGCGCCGCGAAACGGACCTTTAACGAGGTCCGGAACGCCGGCTCTCGCAAGCAGGCCGTTAAGGGTCAGATCATCGTCACCACCGGCGGTATGCTTGACGGCGGCCCGGTGCTGAGCTATCTGCATACGCTGAAGGACAATCCCAAGAACGCGATTCTGCTTGTCGGCTACCAGGCCGACGACACCAACGGCCGGATGCTCATGGACCAGGGCTGCATCAACCTGGACGGCGAGGTCGTCAAGGTCGCCTGCGAGGTCCAGAAGTTCGATTTCTCGGCCCACGCCGGCCACGACCAGATTGTACAGTTTATCCGCGACTGCGACCCCGAGAACGTAATCTTCATGCACTCGGAGACCCGGGAACTGTTCTTGCCCGACCTCCAAGACGACTACCACGTCATGCTGCCTGAGGTCAACAAGCCGTTCGAACTGGATGTCTGACAAAACTCTTACCGGGACGGCCGGCCTCGACCGATCGTCCCCTTCTTCTAATAAACCCTATCTACTGCTGACGCGCTTCGTCTGTTTATGGCTATTGACATCAGTCAGTACAAATGCGAGTTCTGCGGCAAGACTGCGACAAACATCCTGTTCGCTGCGTTCGTCTGCGACGACCCGGAATGCATTGAGAAGGCCCGGATCACTCGCGGCGGACCCGGCGGCCATATGAAACGGAAGGCAGAAGGCAAGCCTATCATTCCTGAAGAGGTCAACGACGAGTGATAGTGCAACGCCTTTTTTTCAAACTTCAAAGATAAACAAAGCCGGGCGGCAGAAGCCGCCCGGAAACAATTTGACAGTCAGCTGTGCCGGAAGACCCGGCAACCGGTAAAGACCATCGCCATGTTGTGCTCGTTGGCAGCATCGATGGACTCTTGGTCCCGGATACTGCCTCCGGGTTGGATGATGGCTGTGATGCCAGCTTCTGCTGCAGTATCCACGCCGTCCCGGAACGGGAAGAAGGCATCGGATGCCATAACACAGCCCTTGGTGGGCTCGTTGGCCTTAAAGCTAGCAATCTTCGCGGAATCGACCCGGCTCATCTGACCGGCACCGATGCCCACAGCATGCTCGCCGCGGACGTAGACGACCGCGTTGGACATCACATGTTTGGCAAGCTTCCAGGCGAACAGGAGCGAATGGACCTCTTCCGGTGTCGGTACGCGCTTAGTGACGACCTTCAGGTTCTTGGGGTCGATCAACACGTCCTCATCGGTCTGCACGAGCAAGCCGCCTTGGGTGCGCTTGCACTTCATCTCGCGGTGCCGGTAAGCCGGGCCGATGGGGGACTGGGTGCGCAGCAGACGGATGTTTTTCTTTTTGGTCTCCAGAAACTCAAGGACACCGGGCTCATAGTCAGGGCAGATGACGCACTCGACAAAGTACTGATGGATGATCTCGGCGGTGGCCATGTCGCAGTTCCGGTTCAGCGCAATGACACAGCCGAAAGCGGACATGGGATCGACATCATAGGCCGTGCGGAAGGCCTTCGAGATGGTCTCGTCGCTTGCCAGTCCACAGGGGTTGGTGTGTTTCATGACGACAGCGGTCGGGCGCTCAAAGTCCATGACAATATCCAGCGCTTTGTCGAGGTCGATGATGTTGTTGTACGAAAGTTCCTTGCCATGCAGGCACTCGGCCTTGGCGACGGTAACACCGGGAGTAAACGGGTCCCGGTAGAAAGCGGCCTTCTGGTTCGGGTTCTCGCCGTAGCGAAGGTCGAAGACCTTCTCGGTCGGCATCGGCCAGGAAACAGGGAACTGCTCGGTTCCTAAACGGGTCTGCATTTGACTGGCGATCATGCTGTCGTACTCGGCAGTAGTAATAAAGGCCTTGGCCATCAGGGCGCCCATGGTCCGGGCACTGAGCTCGCCGTTGCCGGCCTTGAGCTCATCCAGAATCGGCTGGTACTGGGCCGGTTCCACAAGCACAACGACCGACTTATAGTTCTTCGCCGCAGCGCGGATCATGCTCGGGCCGCCGATGTCGATATTCTCGACGATCTCGTCGAACGAGACGCCTTCCTTCAGCACGGTCTGCTTGAACGGGTAGAGGTTTACGACGACCATGTCGATGGGCTCGATACCCATATCTTTCAGTGCCTGCATGTGCTCAGGTTTATCGCGCCGGGCAAGAATGCCGGCGTGAATCTTGGGATGAAGCGTCTTGACGCGCCCGTCCAACATCTCCGGGAAGCCGGTGACGTCAGAAACCTCGGTCACGGCCACGCCGTTCTCTTTCAGAAGTCTGTAGGTACCGCCGGTCGAAATGATGCTGACTCCCATGGAAACGAGCTGTTTCGCAAAGTCGACGACCCCGGTTTTGTCAGAAACGCTGATGATTGCCCTCTTGACTTTTACCAGTTGAATGCCCCCTCAGGGATTGTGCTATGCACACTAGGCTTGCGTATGGACTGCTCATAAATAAGGTTCACGCGCGTGCAAGAGAACCCGGGATTACGTCTCGGAATTTTAATAAAAGGGCGTGGGCCCCGAAGGGCCCGAAAAAGTTTGGTCAGGAAAAATCAGTAGCAGATGCCCTGCCACAGCATGGCGTTGGCGACCTTCTCGAAACCGGCAATGTTGGCGCCGGCGAGCAGGTTGCCCTTCATGCCGTATTTCTCAGCTGCAGACGAGGCTTCCTTGTAAATCTCGATCATGATGTTGTGCAGCTTGGTGTCGACCTCTTCGAAGGTCCAGGACAGCCGGGCGCTGTTCTGGCACATCTCAAGGGCCGAGGTGGCGACACCGCCGGCGTTGGCGGCTTTGGCAGGCGCGAAGAGGACGCCGGCCTTCTGGAAGACAGCGATCGCCTCAAGGGTCGAAGGCATGTTGGCACCCTCGCCGACGGCAAAGCACTTGTTCTTCACGAGGATCTTGGCGGACTCTTCGTCAATCTCGTTCTGGGTCGCACAGGGGAGCGCAATATCGCAGGGAATGGTCCAGATGCCGCGGCTACCCTCGGTGTACTTGGCACCTTTAACGTATTTCAGGTAGGTCTCTACCCGGTCCCGTTTGACCTCTTTGATCTGCTGCATGACCTTGTAGTCGATGCCGTTGTCATCCTCGATGTAGCCGTTGGAGTCGGACATAGCGATGACCTTGGCGCCGAGCTGCGTGGCCTTCTGGCAGGCATAAATGGCGACATTGCCGGAGCCGGAAATGACGACCTTTTTGCCCTTGAAAGTACTCTTGTTGTGCTTCAGCATTTCGTCGACGAAATAACATAGGCCGTAGCCGGTAGCTTCGGTCCGGGCGAGTGAACCGCCGGAGCCGATGGCCTTGCCGGTCAGAACGCCGGTGAACTCGTTCCGGAGCCGCTTGTACTGGCCAAACATGTAACCGATCTCCCGGCCACCGGTACCGATGTCACCGGCGGGAACGTCGGTGTCAGGGCCGATGTGCTTCTCAAGCTCAGTCATGAACGACTGACAGAAACGCATGACCTCGCCGTCTGACTTGCCCTTCGGGTCGAAGTCAGAACCGCCTTTGCCGCCGCCGATCGGAAGAGTGGTCAGAGAGTTCTTGAAGATCTGCTCAAAGCCGAGGAACTTCAGGATGGACAGGTTGACGGAAGGATGCAGCCGAAGACCGCCCTTGTAGGGGCCGATGGCAGAGTTGAACTGGACCCGGTAGCCACGATTGACCTGGACTTTACCTTTGTCGTCAACCCAGCTGACCCGGAACATGATAGTCCGCTCGGGCTCGGTGATCCGCTCGAGGATCGCGGCCTTCTGCAGTTCGGGCCGAGCTTCAACGACCGGCTGGAGCGAATCCAGGACCTCAGTGGCGGCCTGCAGGAACTCTTTCTGCTCGGGGTACCGTTTCTTCAGGTCGGCAAGGACCGATTTCACGTACTTGTTGGTAATTGCCATTGCATACACCTTTGGGGGATCACGGGCTTTCCCAGATGGGTTGGCCAGCCACTCCCTTCAGGAGGGAATGACACTTCACAGTATATAACACATATTGTTCAACTGTTCGTTTTTGACTTCAACTTCAATTGCTTCCCATATTAATTTTCCGTCCATTTACTCCAACACACTAGGATACTCTTTTTGAATTAGATAAATGTCTAATGCCTTCGGAGTATCGATCTAACGGCGGTTTTAAGCACTTTTATAGTTGTCAACCCATGGCCTGCCCATGCGCAAGAAAGACCTCGCGATTGCCTTGGAAAAGGTACCGCCCTTCGAGGACCCCGACCCAGCCCTTGAGCAGTATCCAACCCCGGCCAATCTCGCGGCAGACATTGTCTTCGAGGCCTATGCCGCCGGCGACATCGCCGGCCTGAAGGTCATGGACTTAGGCTGCGGCACCGGTATGTTCGCCATCGCTGCCTGGCTGATGGGCGCAGGTGCGGTCATCGGCTACGACGTCTCGTCTAAGGCCCTGCAGACCGCAACCACCTGCGCCGCGGCATTCGGCGCACCGATCGAACTGAAGCAGGCCGACATCCGGGACATACACGAAGGCGCGGACACCGTGCTGATGAATCCGCCGTTCGGCAGCCAGAACCGCAACGCCGACCGGCCGTTTCTGGCCAAGGCGATGGAATGCGCCGAATGCGTCTATTCGCTCCACATGGCCGATACCCTGCCCTTCGTCAAACGCTTCGCGGCAGAACACGGACGGCAGGTCACCGCACATAAAATTTATAAGTATGATATCCCACATACATTCTCGTTCCATACCAAAGCAAAGCAGATGGTCGAGATTGTGGCCGTGCTTATCCGTTGAGTTTTGAAGAGGCGATGAAGATGACAGAGAACAGAAAAGTATTCCCCGGCGATGAGATCGCCGTGGAAGAAGAATACCTAGCCGCTGACGGTACATTCGTCTGCAACGGAAAGATTTACGCCTCGCAGATCGGCAGACTGGTCCTGGACGACGACGAGTGTATCGCCAGGGTGATCTCACCGAACCCCCCGAACATGCTGAAGGAAGGCGACACCGTCTACGCCGTCGTCAACGACACCCGGAAGACTATGGTCACTGCCACTGCGCTTTGCCGCGAAGGCACCGACCGGGCGATTGCCAGCAGCACCGACGCCACACTTCACGTTTCTAAGATTTCTCCAAACTACACCAGCAGTACCAGCGAGGAGATGCGTAAGGGCGATCTAATCCGGGCCCGCGTCATCGGGACCAAACCGTCTCTGCAGCTCACCACGAAGGACGCCCATCTGGGCGTCGTCCGGGCCCAATGCGGTTTGTGCAAGACTGAACTGGTCCGGAAAGGTGAGAACCTTTTCTGTCCCAAGTGCCGGCGCTCACAGCCGCGGAAACTGGCCGACGACTACGGAGACATCCGGTTATGAGTTCCCCCGAGCAGCAGGAACTGACCCTGCTGAAAAATCAAGTGGCCAGCCTGCAGGAGCAGGTCCGCGACCTGCGTGACTTCGTCCGGGCGATCTATACCATGATCGAGAATGATGACGGAGAGTATGAAGCCCCCGCCGATTTCGTCGGCGGGATGGAATACGGAAGGACCAACACTTGAAGCTCATCGCTCTGCTGTCCGGCGGCATCGATTCTCCGGTCGCCGCTTATGTCATGGCCCGGCGCGGGGCCGACATCATCCTGCTGCATCTGGACAACCGCCCGTACGCCGACGATCGCACGGCCGCGAACGTCCAGCTTATCGCCGCCCGGCTGCGGCAGGTCACCGGTCAGGAGATGCCACTGTACACCGCCCCCCACGGACCCAGTCAGACCAAGATCGCCGAAGTCTGCGACCGTCATTATCAGTGCGTTATGTGCAAACGGACGATGCAACGTACCGCCCGGGAACTGGGGAGGGAACTGGGCTGCACCGCAATGATTATGGGCGATTCGCTCGGTCAGGTCGCCTCGCAGACGCTGACCAATATCCGCGGGGAGAACCTGAGCCTCAACTGGCCGGTGGTCCGTCCGCTAATCGGATGGGACAAACTGGAGATCGAGAACATCGCCAAACAGATCGGCACGTTTGAACTGTCGATTCGGCCAGCTACTGGTTGCACCTTAGTACCAGTCCATCCGGTCACCGAAGCGGAACCAGACAAAATTGAAAAGTATAACATGACCTGCAATCCGGACATTCTGGCTGCAGCGGCCGCCGCTGCAGCAACCAGAGTTTCCTGACCTTACTGGGTGCTGTGCTCGTGGCGATACTTGGTTTCGCTGTACCGGTAAAAGGCGGGGCACGAATCGATCTCGTCTTCGTCATACAGCATATCCATCGTCACACTCTCGATATAAGGGGCCTGAACCTTGGAGACGTAAAGAATGTTGTCTCCAACAGGAATCTTCACGTCCGACTCTTTCGGTTCTTTAACGGAAGTGGGTACCAAAGCAGGGCCCATGCAGGCCGTACAGACGCGGTAGTCCTGCTTCTCCCGCAGGATCATTGCTTTTACGTCGTCAGCAACAGCGATTGCCATAGCGGCGGAATTCCTGATGCCGCTATTATAGTTATGGGCCGGGCGGCCAGGAAGCGGCACCGAAAAAACTGCGGACGGCCGCGACGGGATCGGAGACCGGTTTAGCCGGCAACCCCTCCAAAGTGGCCGCACGGCGATCCAGAATGACCGCCATTCCCCGGTCGGTCTCCGACCGAATCAGCCGGCCGACGGCCTGCCGCATCTTGCGGACAGCCGGAACCTTGACCGCGTGCTCCCAGCCGCTGCCGAACCGATTCTGGGCGTAGCGGATGAGCGCGTCCTGCTTGGCCGAAGGCCGTGCGTACGGAATGCCCACAAGCACCGCGAACTCCAGGTCCTGGCCGGGAAAGTCCAGCCCTTCGCTGACCCGTCCGCCGGACACAGCGAAGAGCACTCCGCCCGCAGCCATCCGGAACTCCGCGACCTGCTCCATCAGGTCCTCCTGCGGCATACCCGCCCGTTCGTAGTAGACCGGACGGCCCAGTTCGTCCGGTACACCCGCATCGATGAAACGTTCCATCAGCGCATAGGACGGGAAGAACACGGCAGTGTTCCGCCGAACCGCCTGACAGACCGCTACAGTCTCCGCCCGCAGCCGTCCGAAGGCGGCCGGATCACCGTTCAGTTCGGCGAACTTGGTAGAGACATCTTCAGCGTATACCACCTGAAGATGGTCAGGCGGGAACGGCGAGGGGAAGATCTCGCAATCGGCTTGGTCGAGCCCCAGTTCACGGGCGTAGTCCTCCAGCGGTGCCAGGGTTCCCGAGAGATGGACGGAAGCCCGGCACTCCCGCAGCGGTTGGGCCGCTTCCCACGGATCCAGGCAGAAAGACTCCAGCGCCGGGTTCCGGCCCCCGATAATCAGAAAGACATGGGTGTTCTCATCGCAGGCGTTCCAGGCGGTCAGGAACCGGGCCAGGGCTCCGATGTGCGACCGGGGCAGCCGACGCTTCGCCTCTGCGGCGGCTGCCACCGACTCCCCGCATTCCGCCAACCCTTTCACGGCGGCGGTAATGCCGGTGGTGGAGAGTCCGAGCCGGTCCATCAGTTCCTCATTCAGATAATCGGGCGGAAGGAAGCCGTCGTCGCCGTGCAGGAACTCATCCTGCGTCGCTCCGATGATGTCCTGTATTACCTGGACGAAATCGGTAACCGTCAGCCCCTGGGCGATCTCGGGATTGCCCAGCCGGCCGGCCTCCGCAGCCACCAGTTCCAGCGCCCGGGCGGAATAGCGGCAGGTGTTAACCTCGCGGAGGTAGTCTGGCAGATTGTGGGCCTCATCCACAATCACCACGGCATCCTTCAATTGGATGTTTAGCCATCCGAGGAAGTGACGGAGGACATTGGGCTCAAAAAAGAAAGCATAGGTCGCAGCCACTGCATCGGCATACGGTAACAGCCGCTTGACAGTTTCGTACGGACAAATCCCGCGCTCTTTGCAGTAGACAAAGAACTCCTCGGGCTCGGGATGTTCTCCTTTTAAATAGGCCAGGGCCTGTTCGCTCTCAACACTGCCAAGTGCCTCGAAGTAAGGACATTGACCGGCGGGACCGGTACCCTTTTTCAGTTCGCTGCACAGCTTGGAAAGTTCTTCGGCGGTCCCGTCCGCCAGGGACGAATCGTCGGTCATAAGCGGACAGGTCGCGGGACTGCGGCCTTGAATCGCCACTAAAATTACGGGGACCTGCGCACCGATGGCCTTGGCCTCGACGGCAACCTGCCGTTGCTGAGATTTGGTCCGGGTCAGGTAGATGATTTTACGGCCGGTACCGGCAACACCTTCCAGCGCACCAGCGAGAGAGACTGCGGTTTTACCCGTACCGGTACCAGACTCAATCACCGCGTCTCCGCCGTTGCGAACGGTCTCCCGGACCAGGCGGACGATGTCCACCTGACCCGGCCGCGGAGGATACGGGAACAGGTCCGGCATGTTCACTGCGGCTTGGGCTGGTCCGCTTTCTTTTTATCCTGGTCACGGAACCAGAGATCATCTGACAGGTCCTGGTACACCGAGTCTTCGGCGACCTTGACGACGTGAGCCTTCTTCGGGGCCTTCATAAGCTGTGCGATCCGCTCCCGGCGGAACAGCCAGTAGTGGATCCTCCATTCCCGGCCGTCATACAGGGTCGTTTCTTCCCGCTCGGTGGTCAGAATCCCCGAGTCCTCGAGCATATAGAAAGCATCGCGGTCCTCGGGCTCCAGGACGTTATCGATGATCCGATCGGCATAGCCGAAGAAGTTCAGTACATGCTGAGCCAGGTCGTAGGCCTGCTCTTCATCCAACCCGTTACCGCTTTCGACGCTGTTCCTGATGGCAGTAGTCAAATCCTGAACAGTGATCATCGATGCAGACATGGTCTCATTCATCCACGATGTCCACGAAGCGGACGATGTCGGCCTTAGCGGCGGTCTTGATCTTGTCACATACGACCGGCGAGACAGCCTTGTCGACAGTGATGACCATCATAGCCTGCTTCGCCTTATCGGCGACGGCCATCTGCTGGATGCTGATGCCGTTCTGGCCGAGGGCGGTGCCGACGACACCGACCACTCCAGGCACATCCCGGTAGGATACAAAGAGCATGTTGCCGCACATCGGGACGTTGAAGCGGAAGCCGTTGAAGTTGACCAACCGAGGTTCGTTACCGAAGACGGTACCGCGAACGCAGGAGGTTTTGCCGTTCGACTTAATCTCGATCTCAATCATGTTGGCATAGTTACTGGACGTCTCAGTCTTGGACTCCTTGATAGCAATGCCTTTGGCCTTCGCGACCGGCAGGGCGTTGATGATGTTGGCGCCGTCCTGGCCGATGATGCCGCGGAGCACGCCGATGACCGCCGAAACGGTCAGCATCTTGACGTCCTTCTTTGCCAGACCGCCATAGTAGGTGATCTCCATCTCTTCAATGGGCTGGCTGCCGTTGACCTGATGGATGAAGGTGCCCATGCGGGTGGCCAACGGAACGTACGAAGCAGACTCGGGATCCAATTTACCGCGCGGCGCGTTGATGGCGTTAGTGATGACACCATCTCTCAGGAACTTGGAGGCCGCAGTGGCAACCTCAATCGCGACCCGCTCCTGGGCCTCGACCGTGCTTGCTCCGAGGTGCGGAGTGGTCACAAGGTTGTCGAGGGTGAACAGTTTTTTCTCAGCCTCGCTGTTGGCCGGCTCATTGCACCAGACATCAAACGCCGCGGCGGTTATGATGTGGTCGTGCAGGGCAGTGTACAGGTCGTCCTCGTTGACGATACCGCCGCGGGCTACATTGGCGAGACGCGCATTTGGTTTCATCATCTTGAACTGCGGCAGGCTGATCATGTTCCGGGTGTCCGGGAGCAGCGGGGTGTGGATAGTCATAAAGTCGGCGGTCTTGAGTACTTCTTCAAGGGTGGTTAAACGCACGCCGAGATCGTCCGCGACAGACTTCGGCAGGAATGGATCGTAACCGACCATGGTCATGTTGAACGCTTTCATCCGTTTGGCGACCTCGCCGCCGACACGGCCGACCCCGATGATACCGAGGACCTTGCCGTTCAGTTCGACACCAGTGAACTTGGACCTGGTCCATTCGCCCCGATGCATGGAGTCATGGGCAAACGGGATGTTCCGGGCCATGGCGAGCAGCATGGCGCAGGTGTGTTCCGCAGCGGACAGGATATTCGCGGCGGGGGTATTCATGACCAGGATACCTTTCTCGGTGGCATATGGCACGTCGATGTTGTCGACACCCACACCCGCGCGGCCGATGACACGCAGACTCTTGCCAGCATCGATCACTTTTTTCGTTACCCTGGTACCGGACCGGATGATCAGCGCCTCGTATTCGGGGATAACGGCGCATAATTCGTCCTCTGTCATGCCGACCTTCATATCGACCGGGAAACCGGAGTCCCGCAGAATCTTCAGGCCGTCCTCGCTCAGTTTGTCAGAAACCAGAATCTTCGTAGTCATTGCATCTCCTCCAGAATTGCGCTCATGTTATCGAGCAGTTCGCGGACCTCGGGAACCGTCAGGTCGCCCATGGTACCCACCCGGAACGTGGTCTTCTTGACCTCGCCGTAGCCGTTGGAGATCTCCATCCCCCGGGCCTTGAGCGCCGTATGGAACTTGTCAAAGTCCAGGTCGCCGCGGTTTATCACATTGATTGTATTGGACTGGTAGCCTTTTTCGGGTAAGATGCCCTGCATCTTTTCATTGGCCCAGTTACGGACCTCATCGGCCATCTGCTGGTGGCGCCGGTACCGGGCAGGCATGCCTTCCTTCAGCATCTTGTCGAGCTGGTAGTCCAAGCCGAACATCAGCGATACCGGCGGGGTGGTCAGCGCGTAGTTCTCGTCGTTCTTCGCCTTGAGCTTCACGAAATCGGTATAGTAACCTTTGTTCTCCATCTTGGCAGACTTCGCCATCATCTCGGGGGAGACGACCGCGAGCGTCAGTCCCGGCGGGAGTGCCAGGTCCTTCTGGGTGCCGAAAACTAGGGAATCGGGCTTCAGCTGCCGCAGTTTAAGGTCCATCGCGAAGATAGACGTAACAGCGTCGACCATGACAAGGGCCTCGGGGTTCTGGCTCCGGACTTCGTCGGCAAGCGCACAGGAGTCACAGAATACTCCAGTGGAGGACTCGTTACTGACCCAGTGGACAGCCTCGATGTCGGCCTTAACCTTCCCTTCGATGTCGGCGGGCTTGACGGCCTTGCCCCACGGAACCTTGACTACTTCGACGGTCTTGCCGTTGGTGGTGGCAACCTCAATGGAACGTTCGCCGAAGGACCCGGATGTCAGACCCAACGATTTCTTGGCAATGCCGTTACGAGCCGCACCCTCCAGCAGGACAGTGGCCGAGCCGCCGACCATGAAGATGTCGTAGTCAGTGTCCAGAGCCTTGTGCAGTTTCTCCTCGATGTCTGCGTGGAGCTGCTTGTACTCTTTGGACCTGTGGGTAATCATCGGCTTGTCCATAGACTTGAGCGTGTCAGCCGCGACGTTGACCGGGCCGACCGTGAATAATTTTCTGCTCATTTGGATCCCTGCGACCGCCTGTGCGGACGGAATGGACGGCCTATCGGCCACCCGTTATATTAATTGTCGCGCGAGGGCGCGGATGCGCGCAACTAAGGCCGAACCCGAAGCGGCGGACCGCAAGAAAAATCGGTTCAGAGATTCGCCAGGTACTGTTTGACCCGGTCGAGACCTTCGCGGATCTGCTCTTCGCTCGTGGCGTAAGAGATGCGGAAGAAGCCTTCGCCGTCAGGACCGAACGCCGAGCCGGGTGTGACGGCGACCCGTGCCTTCACCAACAGGTCCTTCGCGAGCTGCACCGATTTCAGCGGCACCCTGGTCGTGAACTTCGGGAACAGGTAGAAAGCACCCTGCGGCGTACAGCATTCGATTCCGTGAATCTCGGAAAGAAGGTCTAATGCCAGGTCCCGCCGCTTGCGGAACTCGGCGACCATGCGCTGAGGCACCTCCTGCGATCCGTTCAGGGCCTCGACGGCGCCCTGCTGCGCAAACGAGACACAGCACGTGACGGAGTGGGACTGCAGTTTGTTGAGACTTCTGATGTTGTCCTCGGAGGAGACCGCCCATCCGATCCGCCAGCCGGTCATCGCATAGGTCTTGGACAGCCCGGAGACGGTGATGGTGCGGTCAAACATGCCCGGCAGGCTCGCGATAGATGTGTGCTTTCCTTCGTAAATGACCTTTTCATAAATCTCATCGGACAGGACTATGAGATCGTGTCTTTCGGCAATCTCTGCCAGCGCCTTGATCGTGTCCGCCGGCAGCACGCAGCCCGTCGGATTGGACGGAGTGTTGATGATGATCATCTTGGTCTTCGGTGTCACCGCCGCCTCCACAACGGCAGGGTCGAGCACGAAGCCCTGTTCGAAGCGAAGAGGTACGTAGACCGGCTTGGCACCGGCAAGCCGAATGACCGCCTCGTAGGTGACCCAGCAGGGGTCGGGCAGGATGACCTCATCACCGGGGTCCAGAAACGCCAGCGCGGTCATGAAGATGGCCTGCTTGGTCGGTGTAATCAGCACATCGCCGGTCGTGCACGGAATGCCGTCCTGCCGTTCGAAACGGGCGACCGCTTCGCGGAGCGCGGGCACTCCCATGCTCGGCGTGTAATGGGTAAAGCCCTGATGCAGGGAGTCCACGCAGGCGTCGATGACATTGGCCGGCGTAACAAAGTCCGGCTCGCCCATCGAGAAGGAGATGATGTCGATGCCCTCGGCCTTCATCTGACTTACGATGTTAGAAATGGCAAGAGTCCCGGAGACCGGAATCGCCTGCAACCGCTTGGATACTTTCTGCGCCATACGCTTCGCCTCGTCCCGTTTGGCCCCTAAAGCAAGGTGCTTATTAAAATGGGTTTGCCCTTGATTGCAGAAAGTGCTGGGCGTCAGCGGTTTCCGGCTACCAGACGCTCTGGAAAAGATCAAGGTGACGGAAAGACGCTGGTGTAGCCGACATTCTTCCCGTACAGATTCACGCCTTTACTTTCCTCTTTTTAAGGGGAACGGGAAACATGTTGCGGCGGGTCGCCGAAAAGGCCCGGGGCCAGAGGCCCCGCCCTCAGCTAATGATGGTCTTCAGCTGGTGGGACCTGATTGCATCGCGAATCTCCATTGCCATACGGCCGCCGGTGCTCAGACCTGGATAGATCAGGTCGGCGTACGGTGAACCCGAAATGAACGGGTTGGTACCGGCGACGATCCGGGTGGAGATTTCGAAGATGCGGAATTCAAGCTTATCGTTGACGACTGTTTCGAGACAGAACGGTCCCCACATGCCGCCGAACAGTTCGTAGGAGCGGTTGACGATCTCCTCGGCCATCTCGAAAGCTTTGGGCAGGAGCGATTCCCGCAGGACTACCGGCGTGTTGCCGGTAACCACGAAAGAGGGGTACAGGCCGTGCCGTTTGGCATCCTCGATCGAACCGAGCTTGTACATCTCGTCGATGTTGGACTCATCCCGCCGGTCCATGGACAGCAGTTCGAGAGAGCCGCCCTGGGCCACCCGATAGCCGTCCTTCTTCAGCGGGTCGTAGAAGAAATGCAGATAGTAACGGGTTCCGAGACAGTATTCCTGGATGGTATACGGCTGGGTGTTGTCGATGCCCATTTTGAAATCGGGGTAGTCTTTGGCGATGAAAAAGCCGCGGCCGCCTTTCGCACCGTGGTACTTTACCATCACCGGCTCCTTGATCTCCCGGGCGTCGGTGATCAGCCGGGGCATGGGCGCACCGGCGGAGGTAATCCACTGCCGTTGCTTGTCCCGATCGGACTCCCACTGCAGGACCGCCCGGTTGCCGTATGACGGCACGTCGAAGTCCTCGAACTTGCGGGCGCCCATATATTCCACGAACGAGCCGTGAGGAATAAGAATGACGTTCCGGTCGATCAGTTCTCCGGCACGCTCGCGCATGTCATCGTAACTGGCGTACTTCAGAAACTCGTCGGGCTTAGCCAGCGGGAAGGCGTCATAGACCTTCTCATTGTCCTTGACCGCCAGTCCGAGCGTGCGGAAACCCATTTTACGGGCACCGTGGAAGATCTGCAGGGACGAATGAGAACAGAGCGTCGCGATGGTGATCTTGCTCGGGTCGTACCCGTCCAAAATCTCATCGATCTTCTTTTTCGGAACCATATCCAATGATAGGGCTGGTGTTTTTAAAGATTGCGTAAATCAAGTTGCGCGGAAAACGGCTTCCGGCCACAGAAAAAGAGTTCCGGCCCGCCTGATCTCCCACCCAGCAGAAAACTGCCGTTCCGTACGGCCGGATCAGGCTCTGCATACCCGGATTCGGTACTTTCGGCGACCCCCCGCGACTTGTTAAATAGGGGCACTTCGTACTGACCAACGCCTCATCAGAGGAACCGCAGAGAGGCCTGACTATGGAAAAAGAAGAGTTTGCTCCGGTAATCAAGGAGCTTATGACCCAGTTGGCCGGAAAGGCCACCGAGGGACAGGTCGCCAAAGACCTGGACCGTTTTGTGAATACTTACGGTGTGACCCTGACCGCCGCGAAGAACGGCATCCTGAAGAAGTACGGAGCCACCGGCCGTTCTGGCGGCAGTTTCGTCAGCGGCAATGCGATAATCAAGAAGATCACCGAGCTTAAGGGCACCGAGATGAACGTCGATGTGACCGGCAAGGCAATCTTCTCCGAGAAAAAGGAAATCACCGCCCGGGGAGTGGGCAAGACCATCGTGTCAGGCATCCTCGGCGACGACACCGGGACCATTCCCTTCACCGTCTGGAATGATATGGAGATCAACAAAGGCGAATGCTACACCTTCCGCGGCGCCTACACCAAGAAATGGAATGACCAGGTGCAGCTGAACATCGGTATCCGGGGCAAGGTCGAACCCGCTCCCGACGCGAAGTTCACAGTACCGTCGAACGCCGGCGGCAGTACGGCCCCGGTCTTGAAAATCGGCGCTATCACCGAAAAGACCCGCAACACCACTGTTACCGGCAAACTGCTGTCCGTGGACCCCCGCAACATCACCGTCAAGGGCGAGCCTAAGACCGTCTACGGCGGCCTGATCGCCGACGACACGGGCAAAATCCAGTACACCGCCTGGAACGATTTCAAGCTTGAGACCGGTGCCACTTACACCGTCAAGAACGCCTACATCCGCAGCTGGAAGGGCATCCCGCAACTGAACCTGGGCGACCGTTGCGAGGTTGCCAGGAGCGACGCGGAAATCAAGGTCGCCGCAGATAAGAACACCCGTCGCACCGTCGCCGAAATCATGAAGACCGGCGGTGGGCTTGATTTCGAGCTCACCGGGCTCATCGTAGACCTCCGCAGCGGCAGCGGTCTAATCGGACGCTGCCCCCAGTGCAATCGTACCGTGCTGAACGGCGAATGCCGGACCCACGGCAAGGTGGAACCGATCATGGACCTCCGCCTGAAGACCACCATTGATGACGGCACCGGCGCCATCAGTGTCGTGATCGGCCGTGCCGACACGGAAAAACTCACCGGCATCAGTCTCACCGACGCCCAGAAGATGGCCGCTGACGTGAGCACGACCGCTGTGGAGAACAAGATGGCCGCCGCAGTGCTGACCAAGCAAATCACCGTCCGCGGCAACGTCATGAGCGACGACTTCGGCCCGCAGCTGAACGCCCGCAGTGTTGAACTGAAGCCTGTGGACATCACGGCCGCGGCGGAGAAACTGTACGGCGAGGTGGAGGCGAACCTATGAATGCCAGAGAGACCGCCTGGCGGCTTTTCTCGACCGAACTGAACAGCGCTACGTTCGAGATCAAGGCCACCGAGGAGAAGAAACCATCCTATCAACTGAGCCGGCTGGGCGCTATGATCAACCGTGTCCTCATCGTCGGTGTATTGACCGAGAAGGAGAACGTCGGCACCCCGGATGAACCGCTGTGGCGCGGCCGGATTCAGGATGTTGCCAGCGGCACTGTGTTCATCAACGTGGGCCGCTACCAGCCCGAGGCAGGCGCCGCACTCGCCGAGCTCGAACCACCGTGCCTGGTCGCTATGGTAGGCAAGGTCAAGTCCTACACCACCGAGGACCAGCGGACCTTCGTGTCCGTCCGGCCCGAGCATATCGTGACCGTAGACGAGCAGGTCCAACACGCCTGGCTGCTCGAGGCTGCCCAGTCCACCTGGGACCGGCTAGTCCTGATGAAGAAGGCCCTGCACTGCGGGGACCGGACCGCGGAAGGCCTGGAGAAGGCCGGTTTCCCGGCGACCGCCTGCAAGGGGCTGTCGCTGGCTATCGAGACTTACGGCGAAGAGCCCGACAGCGCCTCCTATCTCAAGGCCGTGCAGGCCGCCCTGCGGACCCTGCTGCCCGACAAGAACGTGGACCTCGGTCTGCCCGAAGACCTGTCCGAATCGCCCGACGAGGTCGACATAGAACCGGCCGCCGCCAAAGGCGCCACCGAGGACATGGAAGAGACCGTCCTGGGCCTGCTCGACGAACTGGACACCGACGGCAAGGGCGCTCCGCGCGAGGACTTGGAGAAACGGGCCGAGGCCGAAGGGATCTCGAGCATGGAGCTCGAGGAGATTTCCAACAGCCTCATGGACAAAGGCCTGGTTTACGAACCGAACCTCAGATATCTGAAAAAAATCTGAGGCCGCCGGCCGGCTTTACAGGCCGGTCGGACAACCTTTTTTTTGTCTTACTTGTACATCACAGCAGAACCGTAGCCGACCACCGCGGTCCGGTCGTAATGGATTGTCTCATAGGAATCGGTCTGGTCCAGGATATCGACCTTCGAGGGCACCGTAGCCATCAGCGCAGTGGAAATCGGCCCGTAGCCGCAGACCGAGAGCCGGTCCCGCATGACCAGGTCGTAGATACCTCCGATGTTCTGCTCGGCCACGCACTTGAGGAAGGCCGCGTCGGCCTTGTCGGCATAGTCTTTCGGCACGTAATGGACCAGGTCGCTCGAGGCAACGACCACTACGTCGCGGCCCTTACAGGCCGCCTTAACAATCCCCGCCAGCCTTTCCGCCATGTTCCGGCTCTGCCGGCTCATGATAATCGGCACGATCTGCGCCTTGGAATCGATAAACTGCAAGAACGGACACTCGACCTCGATCGAATGCTCCCGGCTGTGGGCGCGGACATCGTCCGGAATCAGTTCCCGGAGCTTCCGCGCGATATCCTGGTGGACGTGGACAGGCCCGAGCGGCGTCAGATAATCCTCGCTGCACATGACAGTCTCATAGGGAATGCCGTAATGGTCCGGCCCGATGACGATGTAGGCTTCCGGCCGGCCGTCCTCGGCCAGAGATTTAAAGGAATAAGCCGCGCACGAACCGGAGACCCCGATGCCTGCATGGGGCACCAGCACCGCGGCGATCTTCCGCTCGTTGCGGCAGGCGCCGGGCAGACCCGGTCCGGTGACGAAACACTGTTTCACAAGGGCCCGCAGCTCTTCGCGATCGGAAGGATAAAAAGAGCCGGCCACCGCAGGATTGCGCATGGCTGGGCAGATGGAATTTATTGGTAATGGGTTTTTGCTTTTAAAGGGGGGTTTAATTCCCTTCAAAGCTTGGCTTCTAGGTCCTCGATCTCCATCTTGAAGTCGGTTGGGTCCTTGATGTCGCCGCGGGCGATGAGGACCTCCCGGGTCAAAAGCCAATAGACGCACGCGAGAGCCCGGCGGCCCTTGTTGTTGGTGGGGACGACAAGGTCGACGTTGCGGGTCTCGTTGTTGGCATCGCAGAGAGCGACGATTGGGATACCCAGATTGAGGGCTTCGGCGAGCGCCTGTTTGTCGGCAGCAGGGTCGGTGACGACCAGTACATCGGGCTCCATGTAGCTCGGGTTGATCGGGTTGGTCAGGGTGCCAGGCACAAAACGGCCCGCAAAGGCCGGAGCGCCGATGGCCTTGGAGAATTCCCGGGCCGGGCGCTGACCGTACTGACGGGCCGAAGCGACCAGAATCCGCTGGGGGTTAAAGCCGGCCAGGAAGTGGGCGGCAGCCCGGATACGGTCGTCGGTCTTCTTCACGTCAAGGACATACAGGCCGTCCTGCCTGACCTTGTAGATGAAGTCCTTCATGTCCGCGCTTTTCTGCTGGGTGCCGATGTGGACACCGGAAGTGAGGTAAACGTCCTCATCAACTAGGAGCTCTCCCTCTATAACCTGCTGGTCTTCACTGTCAACCATTTTAATTCCTCTCAGTTCCTGACGACCGTAATCGGGATGGCGTCCTGCTTGTATTCCAGCATAGCGATGTCGATCGGATCGAGCATGTCATCCGGATAGTCGACGAGGACTGGCGCACCATAAGCGATCTGCAGCGCTCTCGCGCCGATGATCCTTGCCTTTTCGAATCTTGTGTATTTCATATGGTCACCAATTACGGAACTAAGTGCGCCGTACAGCCATTTTGTTTATAAGACTTTGCCTCCCTTTATTTTTATTTGTTAGTGCCAAATCAAAAAACGCGCGCGTAATATAACAAAGGCAGAGTCGAATGGAAGACGCGTAAGCTATTTTTATGGACAGGATTATGGCCGCTTCATGAGCGATGAGGCAGCGGTCTGCACGGCAGCTTTTTTCCGCATTCGCGGCAAGGACGTGGTCACTCCAAAGGAGTTCACAATGACCGTCTCGCTCGACCTCAAATGGATGCCGGTCAAGGAGGCCGGGGCGCTGATGGACCTGTTGCTTGAACGGAAGATCCTTACCCGCAATAACGGTTACCTCCGGCCGACCACCGACCTAAGCGACTTACAGGTGCCGATCGCCTATCGGCCGTCCGAAGACTTTCGACAGGAAATCACGGCCCGGCTGAAGAAACCCGCCGCGAGATCCAAAGGAGTCAAACCGAAGAGCGACGGAAATGACCTGTTCCCGATTTTAGTTCAGCAGGCGGTCGCTGCCGGCCTGGCCAAAGGCGCTTTTATTGGCGAGTGCAACGGCGTCCGGAAAAAACTCGGCATCAATATCAGCGCTGCCGCTTTGCTGGTCCTTCGGGACCGCGGCATCAACGTAACCGCACTGTGCCAGCAGGTTTACGACAGTCTGACCCGGAAAAGCGCCTGACCGACATCGGTAGGAAAAAAAGACCATCCGGCCGGATGGCCGAGAGATTTCACTTCTTTTTTTCGACCTTGATGAAGTTGCCGAGGGTCATGCCTTCGGAACGCTGTCCGCCCATGACCGCTCCGTCCTGGATCATCTCGCGCAGTTTGATGTCCAGAGTCTTCTCCAGTTTGGCAATTAGCCGGTCGTCTGGCACGAGGCTCTGGGCCTCGACCTTGACCAGGGTTCCCTTCTTCTCGCTGATGGACTTCGCGAAGTCCTCGGGCGAAAGCCCCCTTTTCACCCGGGCCTGCTGAATCCGCTTGCCGTAGTCTGCCACGAGCGCCGTGCTGCCGGTACTCAAGTAGATGTCCCGAGTCTGCATGCGCCGCTCGCGCTTCTCCAAGCGTTCTTGTATGACCGTCTTTGAATAAGGCATGCCTTCGTCGGCTGCGCCGTCCGAACGGGCAGCCAAAGACTTGTACTCGTCCCCGAACTTAGCACAGGCGGGGCAAAGATTGAGCTTGGTCCCTTCTACCATCATCGGCCGGGTGGTGGGGACATCCTTTCCACACATCTCGCAGATCATATGATGACCGATACGGCTCGCGATTATTATATTTGCGCGTTTACGTTCGCCCGCACTTCCCTAAATGTTTGGTAAAGATAATAATAAATGGCGGGAATCATGGAGACGATATTATGGCTGACGACACGGTACCGGTCAAGGTCACACTCCCCACCGACACAGAGGAACTGAAGGCGAAGTTGGTCACTCTTGAAGAGCGTAATGTACGCCTGATGGAAGACCTGCAGAACACAGAGCAGGAACGCCGGGCCGCAGAGAGCGAGCTTTTCCGGGTCCAAAAGGACTTGGCCCGCGTCCGGAGCGAGCTCGAGCGCCTGAAGACCCCGCCGCTGGTCATCGGCAGCCTCCGGGATGTCCTGCCCGATAACAAGGTCATTATCAAGAGTTCCACCGGACCGGACTTCATCGTCGCTGTTTCCCAGTATGTCGAGAAGAAGAATCTGATCCCCGGTGCCCGGGTCTCCCTCAACAAGCAGACGCTGGCAGTCATGCAGGTGTTGCCCGCCGCCATCGACCCGGTCGTCTCCGGCGCGGAGATTGTGGACAAGCCCAACGTCACCTACAAGGACATCGGCGGCCTGAGTAAGCAGATGCTGGAACTCCGCGAGGCTGTCGAGGACCCTCTCCTGCGGCCCGAACTGTATAAGAAGGTCGGCATCGAGCCCCCGAAGGGTGTGCTCCTGGTCGGTCCGCCGGGCACCGGCAAAACCCTGATGGCCAAAGCGGTCGCCAACGCAACCAAAGCCACCTTCATCCGGCTGGTCGGCTCTGAACTCGTCCAGAAATATATCGGCGAAGGCGCCCGGCTCGTCCGCGAACTGTTCGAACTCGCGAAGGAGAAAGCTCCCAGCATCGTCTTCATCGACGAACTGGACTCGGTCGGCGCCAAACGGGCCGACGTGGCCACTTCCGGCGACCGCGAGGTCCAGCGCACCCTGATGCAGCTGCTGGCCGAACTGGACGGCTTTACACCCACCGGCAACGTCAAGATCATCGGCGCCACCAACCGGCCCGACATCCTGGACGATGCGCTCCTGCGGCCCGGCCGGTTCGACCGGATCATCGAGATCGGCCTGCCCGACGAGGGCGGCCGGCAGCAGATCTTCAAGATTCATCTGGCTCACATGAACATCGACAAAAAAGTCAGTCCTAAAAAACTGGCAACCGAAACCGAGGGCGCCTCCGGCGCGGAAATCAAGAGCATCTGTACCGAGGCCGGCATGCTGGCCATCCGGCACGACCGCGACACTATCCTGCCCGAGGATTTCGAAGAGGCCCGCCTGAAGGTTCTGGAGACTGAACGGAACAAGGGCAAGGAAGCACCGGCGCACCTGTACGGCTGAACCAGGTCGATTGCTTTAACCTGAGTAGTGCATCAGCGGTAGCTATGGCATTGGACAGAGAAGCGGCGGGTATCCTCTCGCGGGGCTGGTATAAAGAGCATCTCGAACCAGCAGAATGTGAATACCTGCTCTCGTTCCGCGACCGCTCCTCCGAGGCAAATCTTGCTGTCTCCCTCGCCGACCGGCTCAACCGTCAGGCCTGCACCGATACCGGCCGTATCTGCGTCCGCATCGCCGTCGCCACCGGTCCCTGTCCGGCGAACTGCGGCTTCTGCCGCTATGCCGAAAGTGTTACCAGATGCAGGTTCTTCGACATAGATGACGCCCAGTTCGGCCGGCTGATCCAGGAGATTGAGGCCTTCGGCGACGTCCGGGAGATCTGTCTGGTCACCACCGGTGACGCCGACTTAACCAATCTCTGCCGTTATATTGGCATCGTAAAGGACCAGGCCCCGAAGGGCACGCAGATCTCCGTCGACACCCGCGACATGGACGACGGCGAGGCCCAGACCCTGCGGAAGGCCGGTGCCTGCGGCGCCTATCACGCCCGCCGGCTGGGCGAAGGGACGGACACCCAGTTTAAACCCGAAAAGCGGCTGAATACTATCGACAGCTTGGTCCGGGCAGGCCTGGCGGTCACCGCCGGTGTCGAGCCTATCGGCCCTGAGCATACCGCCGCGGACATCTGCGGTGCTTTCTACGAAATCCTGAATCGGAACTGTTGCCACGCAGCCGTGGTTCCACGCACCCCGGTAGTCGGCACAAAATTCAACTCCGCCGGAACAGTCAACCCTGCCCGGCTGGCCCAGATCAAGGCCGTGCTGACGCTGGCTTCCGGCTGGTACATCCCGCGCATTCGGGAACCAACGCCCGGATGCTTCGTAAACGGCACCAGTCTCGCCACCGTGACCTGCGGCGACGAAGGAGTGGCCGGGGCGCCGAAGCAGAACCCGGTCGAGACTGCCCGGCGCCGGCTGTTCAACGCCGGCTACCTGCATCTGATGCGGGCGGACAGTTCTGCCGTAGACCTGGACCTCGGCTACCTGAAAAGGACCGACTCAGTCTGATTATTCGTCTGGGCCGGCGTCATCGCCGCCATGGAACTCCAGTTGTACCGCGCCGTAGATCTCATCGAGACCGATGCCCTTCGTGGCCGAGACAGCCCGCATCTCGCCGAATACACCAGTGTTCTCGAGGGCCCGGAACAGTTCCATGCCGATAACGGACTCGGGGTCTTTGTCCTCATCCAGTAAATCGCCGTAAAGCGTATCGGGGTTGTGGTACCAGTCAATGATCCGGTCGGTCTCCTTCTCAGTGAAAACATCGCACTTCGAGAGCAGATTGATAATCGGCATATCGAGCCGGAACTGTACAAGCGAGGCGAGGGTCATGGCCGAAACGAAACCGTTGGCCGACTTGTAAAGTGTGGGGTCCGAGAGATATGCGATGATCGACCGCGCCTTGCCGAGCGCGTCGATGACTATGCTGGAAGATTCCCGGAACGCGAAAAGTTCCAGCTGCCCCGGGGTATCAATGAGCACGTAGTCGGTATCGTAGCCGTTGAGCGCCTCGGAGACTTTTTTGATATTGACCGCCATAAGGTCTGCGGCGACAATTTGCGCGCCGTTTGGACCGAGACCATATTCTGCCATGACCTGGTCGAGCGAGATCCATTCCCGGATATCGATGTCAGGGACGTATGAAATCTTTTCCGCACCCGGATCGAGATTGACGACACAGGAATCGATCTCCCGGTCGTCAAGCCATTTCTTGAACGCGCCGACCATGGTGCTTTTCCCGCTGCCGGCAGTGCCGACGAAGTACACGTTGTTCATAGGACCGACAGGACCTAGCGCATGGGTATGAAATAAACTTTCGGCCGTCACCGCAGTGCTGGGTCTTCAAAAAAGAGGGATAAGATAAATAAGTCGGAACAGGGTTACAGAAGGCCATGGCTAGCGCAGATGCGAAAAAGCACACCGCCGCTTTCGGCTGGTTCGGCCTGCTTGCGGTTGCGGCATTCGTGGTAATGTGGCTCGCGTGCATTGGTGCAGACACCAGTTGGGTGTGGGGTTCCGACCCGATTTCCGACTTCGGGGTCTCCGACACAGATGCAGCGACCTTCTTCAAGTACGGTATGGTCCTCACCGGCGCCCTTGCCGCCGTTTTCGGCGTGGGTGAAACGTTCAACAAATCTCAGTTCGGCTACATTCTGTCTGGCATCATGCTGATCCTCTGCGGAATTTGCATGGCCTTCGTCGGCGTGTTCACCAGTTCCACCGGTGACCTTCATCTCATGTTCGCCTACATGGCGGGCATCTTCGCCGCTGCGGCCGCCATCGCCGCTGCGGCCCAGTATTGGTCCTGCGGCAAGTACGTACCGGCCGGCATCACAATCGTTCTGTTCTGCATCGCCGCCGCCTCCGCTTTCGCCTACGACTTTGCCCACTTCGAGGTAATCGCCATTACGATGATCCTGGTCTGGCTGGCCATGAATGCGGCCATGACCATCGCCTCCAGTCTCGGCAACAAACAGGAGATATCTGCATGAGCAACATTATTTGGAAATCCAGCGCTAAGGTCGGTTGCGGCCTCAGCATCATCGCCGGGATCATCGCCATGATCGGTCTGGCAGTTTACTTCCGGCCCGAGCAGGGTGCCGTCCTCAGCATGGCCGTTATCCTGCTGTCGGCCGCTCTGTTCTTCGGTCTTGCGGGCGGGTTTACCCAGACTGCACAGTGGTCGCCGAAGGTCCTGATGTTTATGTGCTTCGTGACCGCAGGCGTCATCATCGGCGGAACCGTCGCGGGTTACTACGACCTGTGGTTCGGCGGCATCGAGACCGTTATGGCCATTCTGATCGCCGCCTGCGCCTGTCTCAAACCGGTCCGGATGTTCATCACCCACGTTCAGGAAGAAGTTTGAAAATTTACCGGTCCGGCATCGGCCGGACTCTTTTTCTTTTTCCGACAGATGCCGGTTCAGCCGTTCGGCCGACTATTTCCCTGGCCGGCAACGACCTATTATATAGTAAGTTACTTTGCGCGGCATATTGTGTTTTGGACCGCCTTATCCGGCGGACCTAACCGGAGGAACCATCATGAAAATCGCAAACGAGACCAACATCACCTGGCGCAATATCGACCCGCGGGTCAGAAAAATCACAATGTTCGGACTCACGTTCGCGATGCTGATAGCCTGTCTCGACGGCACCATCGTCGGGACCTGCGGTCCGGTTATCGCGGCTGAGCTCAACGGCACTGACCTGTACGCTTGGATGATCACCGCGTACATGCTCTGTGAGACGGTCATGATCCCCATCTCGGGGAAGATGTCCGATCACTACGGCCGGAAACCGCTGTTCTTCCTCGGTCTCGGCCTGTTCGTCGGCGGTTCTATCCTCGCCGGCATGTCCACCTCGATGCCCGAACTGATTGTGTTCCGCGCTATCCAGGGTCTCGGCGGCGGCACTCTGATTCCGGTTGCCATGGCCGCGGTCGGTGATTTTTACCCGCCGGTTCAGCGGGGCAAGATCCAGGGTATGCTCGGGGCCGTGTTCGGTCTCGGCAGCGCCATCGGCCCGCTGCTGGGCGGATACATCGCCTCGTACTTCAGCTGGCGCTGGGTGTTCTATGTCAACATCCCGCTGGCAGCTCTGTCCCTCGCCCTTACCCTGAAGCAGTTCCCGAAGCCTAACGTCGACAGGGTCCACAAGGTCGATTATCTGGGCATGGCCGTCCTCGGTATGTTCCTGATTAACCTCCTGCTCTTCTTCGAGTGGGGCGGCGACGAGGTCCCGTGGCTCAGCGTACAGGCATTCGCCATGGTCCTGCTGATGGTCGTACTGCTGGCGGTCTTCGTTCGGATTGAAAAGAAGGCGGACGATCCGGTTCTCGGCCTCCACCTGTTCCGGAACCGGACGATCGTGGCTTCTATGCTGTTCATGGCCATCTTCGGCCTGGGCATGATGGGCGCCATGACCTATTCGTCCATGTTCTCCATCTACATCTACGGCCTGACCACACTCCAGGCCGGTGAACTCAGCCTCGCCATGGTCGCCGGCATGATGATCACTTCGCTGGCCAGCGGGAACTATCTCACCAAGACCGGCCTGCGGCCGTGGCTGATCGCCGGCCCGGTGATCACCGCTGCCGCAATGTTCATGATGTCCGGCCTGTCCTACGGCAGCAGCGTTTGGGACATGGTCCCCTGCCTGTTCATCCTCGGGTTCGGCCTCGGCTGCATGTCCTCCGTCGTCATGGTCGCCGTCCAGAATGTGGCCGACCCCCGCGAGATGGGTATGACGACCTCGTCCGTCAACCTGATGCGTTCCATCGGCTCCACCATCGGCACCGCGGTCTTCGCGATGTTTGTGGGTCAGCGGATCTCCAGTGAACTGGCGGTGAACGCCTCCGCCATCTACAACCTGATCCCACACAGCGTCGGCGTACTCGACGTCCAATGGCTGCAGTGGATCGGCTTCAATTATCCTGCCGAACTGCCACACATCCTGACGTCTTTCGCCAACAGCGTAGACTTCGCGTTCCTGGTCGGCGGCTGCATCATGGTGGTGCTGCTTTTCGTCGGACTTCTGATCAAGAACCAGCGCAACAATGTCGATATCACCGACAAGGTCATGATGCGGATGCAGGAGAACAGTCGGAAGAAATGAAATCCGCCGGAAACAGGGCTCCGGCCCTTTCCGGACCGGCCGTCCGATGACAGTTTTTTGATTAGGTACGCTGACAGAAGTAAGCGTTAAATGTGCGCAATCAGTTGCCATGCCGTGGATGAAAAATATACCTTCGCTCTGAGAAAGATCGCTCTCATCGGCGGCATGGATGATTACGTGGCTGTATCCTCACGTGAACTGGGCGAGACCCTGGAAATGAGCCAACAGTCGGCCTCCAAACGGATCCTCGAGCTGCTGGACCTAAATCTCATCGTCCGCGACTTGGGAGCTCGGAAACAGCGTATCAAACTGACACCGGCCGGGATCGAGGAACTGAAGAAGGAGTACAATGAGTACCGCCGGATCTTCGAACTCACCGACCACATCACGATTCACGGGACAGTCAAGGATGGCATGGGTGAGGGCGGCTATTACATCTGCCAGAAAGGCTACATGACGCAATTCGAGAAAAAGCTCGGCTTTCAGCCCTACGAAGGCACGCTAAACGTCTCTGTTGACAAGGAGGATGTGGGCAAGCTAGATGTCATCCGCAGCACCGCGGGCATTGCGATCTCGGGCTTCACTGACGACGGCCGGAGCTTCGGCGGCGTCATTGCTTATAAGGCGAAGATTCGCAACATCGACTGCGCGGTAGTGGTCCCAGAGCGGTCGCATTACGTCGACGTCATTGAGATCATCTGCCAGTACCACCTTCGGCGGACGCTCAGCATCGGTACAGGCGACCGGGTCGATGTACGCGTCAACATCTGATTTTATTAAATTAAAAAAGAACCGCCAGCCCGGGCCTTATGGTCCGGGCTGCAGCCTCAGCGTTTTGACAGATACTTCATTACGGCGGTAAAGATCTGCTTCCCGTCCCCGTCTTCGGAGCGGTGGCCCCGAGTCCAGTCGGCAGCAGTATAAGCCGTCACAGCCCGTTCTGGGTGGGGCATCATGCCCATTACATTGCCGACAGGATTGCAGATGCCGGCTATGTCGGAAGGCGAGCCGTTGGGATTCCACGGATACACGGCCGGGCTGCCGTCGGGCTGCACATAACGGAAGACCACCTGGTCACCCGTCTCCAGCCGGTCAAGGAACCGCGGATCGCTGCTGAGCAGTCTGCCTTCGCCGTGGGCACTGGGAATCTGCATGAGCGCCCCCGGCTTGATACCGGTCGTAAAGACACAATTGCCGCGGTTGTCATTGCGCAACACGCTCGGCCGACATTCGAACCGGCCGGAGTCGTTGGTATACAGCGCCGCTTCGGGCTGCTCCGCCATCGTCCCGTCAAACGCCGGCAACAGACCCAATTCCACCAGGACCTGGAATCCGTTGCAGACGCCCAAGACCGGTTTGCCAGCCTCAACGAACATCTTCAGGTCATGCCCAACTGCCGCCTTGATCCGAGCCGCGAACAGCGCGCCCGCCCGGACATAGTCGCCGGCGGAGAAACCGCCGGGAAGCGCCAGGATGTCGTATTCCTCCAGACTGCGCTTCAGACCGTCCGAACACTGCCCGAGCAGCTGTTTGAGATGAACTTTCTCGGGCCTGGCGCCGACCGTGCGGAAGGCCTCAACCATCTCGTCCTCGCAGTTCGTGCCCTCAATCCGGAGCACACATACCTTCACGTCCTGTGCTTTCATTGCGCTCTCCCTCCCATGACCTGCCAGAGCGGTTCGCTCCAGGCCGATCTCAGTTTGCTCACCGGGATCCGGGCGTCCGTGCCTTTGATGACGAATACATCGCTGCCGGTCCGGCCGATGGGCCGGGCCGCATCGCCCATGATCTTCCGGAAGCGGTCCGCATCCTTGGGATCGACCTCGGCCAGCCACCGGGAGCAGCTCTCCGAGTAAAGTTTCACGTTAAGGTCCTGACCGGGCAGGTCAGTCACGTCCAACTCCACACCGAGGTCGCCGCCAATGGCCATCTCAGCCGCCGCAACAGCAATACCGCCGTCCGAGCAGTCGTGACAGCTGAGGACCAGGCCTTCACCCATCGCCTTCAGCAGACGGGCGGAGACCTCCTTCAGCCGCGGCACATCGACGAGCGGGACCTGGCCGCCCGTCCCGTGGAAGATACGGAAGAGCAGCGAGGCTTCCATTTCATCCTTGGTGTCGCCGACCGCGAACAGCTGGGTGCCGGCCCGTTTCAGGTCAGCAGTGACCGCTTTACGGACATCGCCGATCAGCCCGCAGCAGACAATCATCGGCGTCGGCAGGATATGCTCGCCACCGGGCGCCTGGTTGTACATGCTGACGTTGCCGGACGGGATGGGAATGCCCAGACCGCGGGCAATGTCTCCGAGACCGTGAACGGCCTCCCGGAACTCGCCAAGCCGGTCGGGATTCTCGGGATTACCGAAGTTAAGGCAGTCGGTGAACGCATTAGGCATCGCACCGACCGCAACCACGTTCCGGTAGGCCTCGTCGATGGAGGCCATACCGCCCCGGTAGGGGTCGGCAGCGGTGAACCAGGGGTTGCAGCCGACCGCGGCGGCCAGGCCCTTCCACCGGTCGTAGACCGGCTTTAGGACGGTCGCGTCGCCGGGACCGCCCCGGTTGAGCCTGCCGACAATGGGGTGGGTGACCGTACAGGCCCGAACCTCGTGGTCGTACTGCCGGATTGCCCATTCTTTGGAAGCGACGTTCGGGTCTGCCAGCAATGTGATAAGGACCTGGTCCGCCGCCGGCAGAGCCGGCATCCGGTCGGGACCACGGACCGGTACAGGCATATTGAACGGCCGGCGGTAGACCGGCCCGCCAGTGAGGAACTGGATATCCATATCGAAGATCTTCTCGCCTTTCCAGTACAGGCGGGTCCGCCCGGTGTCAGTTGTCCGGCCGACCGGTGTGGCAATGATATCCCACAGCGCAAACAGGTCCAGAATCTCCTGCACCTTGTCCGGCGTGCAGGTACACATCATGCGCTCCTGCGATTCCGAAACCCAAATCTCCCAGGGCGCCAGACCGCTCTCTTTTAACTGGACCTTCTCCAGGTCCACGTCGGCACCGCAGCCTTTTTCGATGGCCATCTCGCCTACAACACAACTCAGACCGCCGCCGCCCAGGTCCTTCATGCCGGTAACCAGGTGGCGCTGCGCCAGTTCGGTGCAGGCGTGGATGACCGGTTCCTTGGTAATCGGATCGCCCAACTGGACCGCGCCGCGGGAGTCGTCTTCCGAGGTCGCGGTGATATCCTTGGACGCAAAGTTGACGCCGTGAATACCGTCCCGGCCGGTCCGACCGCCAAAGAGGATCATAATTTCGCCCGGGCCGGAGGCAAAATTGTTCAGCAGGTCCTTCCGTTTAACAATACCCAGGCAGCAGACGTTAACCAGGCAATTGCCTGTGTATGCCTCGTCGAAATAGAAGGCCCCGGCGATGGTCGGCACGCCGATCCGATTGCCGTAGTTGCGGATGCCGGACACGACCCCGTTCATCAGATAACGGGGATGCTTGATGCCGGCAGGCAGTTCGCCCTGCCGGTCTGGCCGGCCGAAACACAGCGGGTCGGCGAGACCGATTGGCTGTGCGCCCATGCAGATAACGTCCCGGACAATGCCGCCGATGCCGGTGGCCGCGCCGCCGTACGGCTCGATGGCCGACGGGTGATTGTGGCTCTCGACCCGCAGCGCATAGCCGTAGTCGTCGTCAAAGATCATAACACCGGCATCGCCGCGGGACAGGACGTCGTCCCGGTTGAGACCGAAGACGAACTCCTTGAGAAAGGTCTTCGAACTCTTATAGCAACAGTGTTCGCTCCAGGCCTGACCCAGGGACTGCAACTCGACATCGGTCGGTTCCCGTTTCTCCCGGGCATAATAATCGCGGACAGTTTTCATCTCGTCCAACGACAGTCCGAGACTCAGCGCGTCAGAGATGCCTTTTAGCTCCTCATCAGAGGCACCGCTCAGCTTGATGTCGCACAGGTCGTAGACGGCCTGCCGCTTCATCATCCGGTCCTTGACAGCCATAGGATCACCTCACAGCCGTTACCTTGTAGTTCTGCACAACGGGATTGGCCAGCAGTTTGCGACACATCTCCTCTCCGGTCTTGACGGCCTGTTCGGCCGGACCGTCGAGCTCCATCTCAAAAATCTTCACGGTCTTCACCGCACCGATTCCCGTGAAACCAAGGGACTCGAGGGTCTTCTTCGTGTTCGAACCCTCCGGGTCCGCAACGCCTTTCTTGAGTTCAATCCTGATGTCGATGACTGCCATTAGGCGTCATATCGCACGCGCGTAAATAAAAGATTGGCAGAGGCTCAGATGGCCCGCTTGCGGGCAAAGGTCAGATAACCCGTGTGTCCGAGCATCTCAAAAGAAGGCCGGACACCGCCGGGGTGGACCTCCATTCCGCGCTCCAGGATCTCCCAGGAATGCACGTCGGCATAGCCCTTGTCACGCAGTGCCAGTACCACGTTTTCGAGTTGGTTCGCATTAGGCACGTAAGCGCAGAGCCGACCTCCGTTCCGCAGATGAGGCCCGAGGTTGTCGAGGGCATTCTCCGGGTCCGGCATATCCATCGTAAGCGCATCGGCGGTCAGGTCCACTGCGGCCTCCCGGGCGTCGCCGATCTGATAGGACCAATATTTGTCGAGCCCGGTCCGGCGTACGTTCTTGAGCGCCTTCTCGGCATTCTGCTCCTTTAGCTCTAGCGTATGCACATGGCCAATCGGAGCTACCGTGTGCAGTAGCGCAGTGGTCAGCCCGCCAGAGCCGGCGCCGACCTCCAGGACCGTGTCCCCGGCTTTGATGTCACATTCCAACAGAATCGCAGCGGCGTCTTTGGGAGTGATAATCTGCGCTCCCCTGTCGAGGGAGTTCATCAGCTCGTAAACGCCGGGCCGGTACGCCCAGAACTTCTTGCCGACAATGACAAGTTGATCGCCGTCATTCAGGTCCCGAAAACGTTTCCCGTCGATCGCACCGAGCCCGCCGGCCTTAATCATCCCATAGGATACCCGCAGCCAGTGCCGCTGACCGTCCTCGCCCTCGAGATAGATTGTCTCGTTCTCCTGAAATACCATGGCTACCGCGTAGGCTGAGACAGTTCAAATGCTTGCTGTCGACGGTGCCTGTAGATCCGGCTGTTCGAACAGCACCTGCAGCGGCCCCCGGCCGGCCGCGAGCAAGGCCAGCATTTCGCCCATGATAACGAACAGCAGGTAGTTCCGAATCAGGTTAATCAGCGCGAACGAATCGCTGCGACAGTCGGCTACCGCGATGACGGTCGAGATGCCTACCATGATTCCGTAGATGATCGCATTCCCTTCATCGAACCGCCCGTCCCGGCCGACCGAAAGAAGGGCCAGGAACGGGAACAACCACAGAACATACTGTGTCGAGAAGACCTTGTTCACAAGCATAAATGCCAGCAGCACCGCGACAAAATAAACCGCCAGCCGGCGGGTACGGTCGCTTGCGGACCATTTATCCCATCCGGCTGATACGTCCCGAGCAATCAACAGCAGCACCAGCAGCACCACGGCCGCTGTTACCCACAGCCAGATCGGCTCCAGCATATCGGTAAGGGTACTGGAGACGTCGTAAGTGTAATGCATACCCACCAAAGTCGTATCCATGAACCCCCACTGCGAGAGGCACATAGAAAAATTGGCCACAATGCTTTCGATCTGGAAACCGCGGCCGCTGTGGAAGGAGATCACTGAGACCAGATCCCCGCTGGATACACCGGCCAGCAACAACGGCACAACCGCCAGCAGCACCACGATCGCACAGACGATCAGTCCGCCAACCGCGTTCCTCCAGTGTTTCTGATCGGCCCGTTCGCTCAGATTGATGATCAGAAACACGAGGACCAGCAGCGCCGGATAGAATTTGGTCATGGCCCCGGCCGCCAGCAGTGTATAGGCCCACAGATACCGTTTCTGCAGGAAGAAGGCCAATGCCAAGGCGGTAAAGCACACCGGCGCCATGTCGAACTTCCAGGCCAGCATCGGCAGGTAGACGGCCACAAAGAAAGTGAAGAGGAAAGCCGGCAGACCCCGGCCAATGCCTGCTCTTTTGGCTGCTGTCAAGATTGCCCACAGTGCCAGCGCACTGCATACAATCATTTCGATACCGAACAGGAAAGCATAGCTCCACAGGTCAGTCGTGAAGATGATCGGGAGATAGAAGAACGCCATGGCGAACGGCGGGAATTCCAGTTCGAAGTCCCGGTAAGGCAGCAGTCCGTTACGGACATCCATCGCCTGAGTGTAGAAATTAAGCACATCCTGATCGGGCATAGTGCCGTTCGAATAGAACCAGAGGACCGCCAGCAGAAAAACGAAGGAGATCAGCACCAATAACGGAACATCGTGTTGCCGGTACCAGCCCGCCATACGTTCCGTTTTTTCCATAATGCTGTGACTGCACTCTTCTATAAGAAGTGGGGGTCTGCAGGATCAGGATAAAAGGAGTTTCGACCCGGGCGAGATCCCCGGTAAGCGGTTTTCACATTGTACGCGCAGCGTAGACGGGTTTGATACCCTCTTTGCCGCACATTAGGCACTTGCCGGTCCAGTTCTCTTTCCGGTACGGGGTTCCGAGAATCTTCATGTCGTACTTGTCCTCGAACGCG
>Ga0265294_10000649_pt1 | contig 46498 bp, 38 predicted proteins | sample MunlanPumphouse3_FD_192504 | JGI IMG/M metagenome (GOLD analysis project Ga0265294, IMG submission 192504) | Groundwater microbial communities from a municipal landfill in Southern Ontario, Canada - Pumphouse #3 | ecosystem: Environmental > Aquatic > Deep subsurface > Groundwater | place...
ATTTTGAAGGGTATGGGCTTCATCAAGACGTTGTTCAACAACTTCTTGGAGCAGGGTGTGATACCCTTGTTATTGTTGATTGTGGTACAAAAGATAAAGATATCTTACAAGCGGCTCGTAAAGAGGAGATGAATGTTTTTGTTTTTGATCATCACCTACCAGACAGAGATGAAATTCCTGACTCTTTTGTCGTTAATCCACAAATAGATGGCGATAATGAGGCTCGTCGGCTTTGTGCAACAGCTGTATTATGGATGTGGGCCTATCAGTTTGAAATTATGCCGCGTAGGTGGCTGCTAGATCGTCTTGATTTAGTAGCTTTGGCTACCGTCGCTGATTGTATGCCTCTTGAAATTTTAAACAGAGCTTTGGTAAAGGAAGGCATTCAGAAAATTCGTTTTTCCAGCCGGATTGGATTGGAGCAGCTTATTAGAAAATTAGGGCTTTCCCAGCGTTTCATTAATGAAGAACATCTTGCCATGAAAGTTATACCTTGTCTTAATGCTGCTGGTCGCCTTTCTTATGCAGATCTCGCAGTAAAAGTTTTAATTGGTGAAGATAACATTGATAGTCGCGTGGAGGAACTTATTTCAATAAATAGAAAGAGACAAAACCTTTCAACACGAATAACCAAAGAGGCTGCGAAAGTTGTCGATGAAGATTCGAAACATGTTCTTTTTGAAGAATCTTGGCCAGTCGGTGTTTTGAGTGGTGTAGCGAGTCGCCTATGTTCTGAAAAGAATGCTCCTGTAGTCTTGGCGGCACCTGTACGAGACTGGATCCGAGGAACATTGCGTATGCCAGACGGCGGAAATGCTGTACATGTTCTTGATTGTCTTGCTGGGCAACTTGAGGCTTGGGGTGGGCATAAGCAAGCAGCAGGTTTTTCTGTGACCAAAGATAATTGGGAGAAGCTTAAAGTGGATTTAGAGCAAATACTTTCTAGTGTAAAATATGAAGAGCCTGAAATATCTGCATTAGCCTTACATCCTTCACGAATCACCTTTGAGGATTGGAATGCTGCGTTGCCTCTTGGTCCCTTTGGAATGGGGAATCCTTGTCCGTTGCTTTTTTGCGAAAGACAGGGAGATGAGCAAGTTATTCCATTGGGAAAAACAGGCATTCATGCAAAGATACAATGTGGTTCAGAGTCTCTCGTTGCTTTTAACAGTGTGGAAATGCTTCAGTCTATACCTTCGTCTAAAATTGAGGGCTGGGTCTACCATCCGAGTATTAATTATTGGCGTGGGCAAGCCCATCTTCAGTTTATGCTCGATTATATTGTTGTAGACTCTTGATTTGAAAGGTGACCGAGCCATGGTAGAGATACATACTGATTCTTTGGAATATGAAATAGATCCAATTGATCCTAGTGAGCAAGAACGTCATCTTAAGAGCTTGGGACTTGATAAGAAGACGTTGGGGAAGTTGCGTGATAGCTACATTGGCCGAATTCCAGAGACCGAAAGAACTATTTCTGTTAAATTTGCTTGGCACGAATTATGGTCGAAGGTCACTTATTATTTAACAAAGGAAGAGTTAAAAAAATTAGGCGAAGCTTTCGTTATTGCAGCGGAAGCTCATGGTGAGCAAAAACGTTCAAGTGGCGATCCATATGTGGTACATAGTATTAATGTGGCTTCAATACTGGCAGATATGCAGCTTGATGTTGTAACGCTTATTGCAGCTCTTCTCCATGATGTTCTTGAAGACACGGCTCTTTCTGCCGAAAAAGTGAAGTCAACCTTCGGGGAAGAAGTCGTTACCCTTGTTGATGGCGTTACTAAATTAGGAAAACTGCCTTTTAAATCTTTTGAAGATTATCAAGCTGAAAATCTTCGAAAAATGTTTGTTGTTATGGCCAAGGATATTCGTGTTGTTCTTATCAAATTGGCAGACAGGCTTCATAATATGCGAACGCTAGGGGCTCTTCGCAAAGATAAACAGTTACGAATAGCAAAGGAAACGCTGGAAATATATGCTCCTTTAGCTCACCGCTTGGGAATATATCAAGTTAAACGAGGCTTAGAAGATTTGGCCTTTAAATATTCCGATCCTGATATGTATTATGAAATACGTCGTCGAGTTCGAAAAAAATTACCTGAGCGAGAAGCTATTATTAAAAAAGCAATAGAAATCCTCCAGGAACGACTAAAACAAGAAAATATTCACTTCAGAGTTAAAGGCCGCGCTAAGCATTTTTATAGCATATATGAAAAAATGAACCGTAAAAAGCTTTCTGTTGAACAGCTATACGATCTTTTGGCTTTGAGAGTTGTCGTAGACGATGTAGCAACATGTTATTCTGTTTTAGGTATTGTTCATACAATATGGAAACCTATCCCCGGACAATTTGACGACTATATAGCTAATCCGAAAACAAATATGTATCAGTCTCTCCATACAACTGTTGTGGGGCCTATGGGAGAACCGTTAGAGGTTCAAATACGAACATCTGATATGAACAGACTTGCAGAATATGGTATTGCAGCTCACTGGCGATATAAAGAGGGAGGCAATGTCTTCGATGATTTAGATGCTCGTCTGACTTGGATTCGCCAAGCCCTGGAAGGAGATCATGAAGTTGGTCCCTCAGAGTTTTTAGAGCGTTTGAAAGAAGATGTCCTTACATCTGATGTTTTTGTTTTTACGCCCCAGGGAAAGGTCGTTTCACTGCCCAAGGGATCGACGCCTATAGACTTTGCATATGCGATCCATACACAGGTGGGTAACCGATGTGTAGGAGCTATGGTTAACAATAGAATTGTTTCGCTGACTTACGAGGTGAAGAATGGAGATATAGTAAAAATTATTACATCTCCCCAGGGAACACCTTCTCGTGATTGGCTAAAAATGGCTAGAAGTGGAAAAGCGAAGAGTAAAATACGTTCATATTTCCGACAGCAGGAAAAAGCGGAACGTCAAGAAAAAATTCAACGCGGATATGAACTTCTTGAACGCGAAATAAAGAGACGGAATGTTGAAGAAATAAATACAGAGTATGAGGAACTCATTCCCCTTCTCAATAAAATAGCCCGTGAAATAGGGCACTCCAATGGGGAAGATATCCTCGTCGCTGTTGGAAACAATACGTTAAATCCTTCAACGCTCATACAGAAACTGATAGGAAAGGCTCAGATTCCTGCATTACCAGAAATACCCGAAGAAGTACCAGTTTCCGGCATAAAGAAAACAGATTCCGATATTATAGTAGAGGGCGCAGAAGGTGTTCAGGTTGTTATAGCAAGCTGTTGTCTTCCGGTTCCAGGAGATGAAATTGTCGGTTATTCTACCCGCACTCGAGGTATTACTGTTCATCGGTTAGGTTGTCCTAACTTACAAGAGGCGGGAGAATCGAGACTTATAAACGTTTCGTGGGGTGCTGGAACGCGGGGGAATTATTACACGACACGATTGAAGCTTGAAGCTATGGACAGATCTGGCCTTTTTACTGATGTAGCTCAGGCTATAATGGCAAGTGATGGAAATATTGTTGGGATCAAGGCTCACGTTGTCGGTGGAACCCTTGCCCGAATGAAGATAGAGATCAGAGTTAGAGACATAGAGCATCTTTACACGGTTGTTGCTAGATTGAATGCGGTTAAGAATGTCATAGAAGTCATCCGGGGGTGAAGGTAAAATATGAGAGCTGTTGTTCAAAGAGTATCATCGGCATCAGTATCCGTGGATGCTGAAAGGGTAAGCAACATAAATAAAGGGCTTCTTGTTTTGTTAGGTGTTTCTGTAAAAGATACAGAGGCCGATGTAGATTGGCTTGTAGAAAAAGTAGTTAATTTAAGAATTTTTGAAGATGAAGATGAGAAGATGAACAGATCTCTTCTTGATGTAAACGGGGAATTGCTTGTTGTTTCTCAGTTTACTCTTTATGGTAACTGCAGAAAAGGAAGGCGCCCTTCTTTCGTTGAAGCGGCTTCCCCCGATGTGGCTGATAAGCTTTATACTATTTTTGTAGAGAAAGCTAGAGAACGAAATGTACCTGTTCAAACGGGAGTATTTCAAACTCATATGATGGTTGAACTTGTAAATGATGGTCCAGTTACGCTCATAATTGATACACCGGAGGTTCTCTAATGAATTATAAGCGCTTTCCCCTGGGAAGTTTATGGACAAATGGTTTCCTCTTTTGGGATAATCAAAAGACTGGTTTTTTTGTTGACCCAGGCGGAGATCCTGCAGATATAATTTCATTCATGCAAGAAAATGATATCCATCTTGAATGGATTCTTTTGACCCATGCTCATATCGATCACATTGGAGGACTTTCCTCTCTTGCCCCTTATGCTTCAAAAGGGGTTGCCGTTTCCCGAGATGACGAGAATCTTTTAAGTGATCCAGATTTGAATCTTTCTCAATGGTTAGGTCTGGATTTTGTTGGATGGAAAGCTTCTCGGTTACTGGAGGATGGCGACAAACTACAAATAGGTGAATTTTCGATATCTGTTATAGCTACTCCTGGGCATACTCCTGGAAGTCTTTGTTTTGCGGTTGATCATAACGGTGAACTGTTGCTCCTGTCTGGTGATACGCTTTTTGCCAGGAGCGTTGGGAGAACAGATCTTCCCGGAGGAGATGGAGAACTTCTTTCTCGTTCTCTTGAAAAATTAACAACTCTGCCAGATTCAATGCCAGTTCTTCCTGGACACGGGCCAGAAACGACTATTGGGAAGGAAAGAGAGTCAAATCCCTTCTGGCCAGAGAGAAAAAAGTAGTTTTTCGTGAAGTTAAAAGATTTGCCTCCCTCTGAACGCCCAAGAGAGAGGCTTTTTCGAGAGGGAGTTGCTGCACTTTCATTAACAGAACTTTTTGCAGTACTTCTTCGTACAGGCAGTGGAAACAGAGACGTTCTTGAAATGTCGGCAGAGTTATTACATGTGTTGGGTGGATTGAAAGGTATATCACAAGCCTCCATTTCCGAGTTTTACAAAATAAGAGGTATAGGGAAGGCTAAGGTTGCAGTTATTGCAGCTGCCATGGAGTTAGGCAGACGTTTGATGATATACGAAACAGAAACAGAAAGAGAAGGAGAATGCGAAAAATGGGAAAATAAGGTAATCTCTTTGTGTCACCTTCTTTCGCATGAAGATAGAGAAGTAATTGTTTCTTTGTTTCTTGATGATAAGGAAAATATAATATCGAGAGATAGGATATCATATGGAGGTATTGAAGGAGCGTACCTTGATGTAAAATATTTATTTCGAAGGGCTGTTCGCCTTGACGCAAAAGGAATGGTTTTAGTTCATAACCATCCAAATGGTATGTTAGCTCCTAGCAGGGAAGATATATTATTAACTGAGTTTGTAGAGCGGAATCTCAAAGTGCTCGATATAAAATTGATTGGGCATTTTATTGCTGCCGGAGGGGAAAAAATACGGGTTCCCTCGCGGTATACCACATGAAGGTGGGGAGTGTTCAAGTGTTCAGATTTCTTTCTGGTATGTTTGGAACAGACGTTGGTATTGATTTGGGAACGACCAATATCGTTGTATATGTGAAGGGGAAGGGAATTGTAATTAACGAGCCTTCTGCTGTGGCTATCCGTAAGAAAATAAAAGGCGGCGGAAATATAGAAGTTATTGCTGTTGGAAGAGAAGCCAAAGCAATGGCAGGTAAGACGCCAACAGGAGTTTATACGATATGGCCAATGCAGGATGGTGTTATAGCTAACTTTGATATGACAGAGGAATTGATTCGTTATTGTCTTAAAAAAGCAGCAGGCGGAAGTATGGTTTTATCTCATCCTAGAGTAGTCATATCAGTTCCTGCGGAAGTTACGGAAGTTGAGCGAAAGGCCGTTATTGATGCTACATTAGGGGCTGGTGCACGGGAAGCTTATGTTGTTGAAGAGCCTGTTGCTGCAGCAATAGGAGTTGGCCTTCCGATTAAAGAACCGCGAGGAAGCATGATTCTTGATATTGGTGGTGGAACGAGTGAAGTTGCCGTTCTTTCCCTTGGAGGTATAGTGGTTACAAATTCGCTTCGTACTGCAGGGCAGGATATGGACGAAGCCATTATAGCCATGTTACGACAAAAATATGCTCTTCTCATTGGTGAAACGACGGCTGAAGAAGTGAAAATACAGATTGGTTCGGCTCTCCCACTAGAAGAAGAATTGGAGATGGCAGTAAAGGGGCGAGACTTGGCTGATGGTCTTCCTAAAGCTGATGTTGTAACGTCCTCTGAGGTTAGAGAGGCTCTTGAACCTATTATTCGTCGAATTGAAGATATGGTAAAGGTAGCTTTGGAGCAGACACCACCTGAGCTTTCCAAAGATATTGTAGATCAAGGTATAATCCTTTCGGGAGGAGTTTCCCAACTTCGTGGCCTTCCCGAACGCCTTTCGAAATCGTTAAGTACACCCGTTATTGTTGCTGAAGATCCTCTTTTTTCAGTAGCTCAAGGAGTGGGGAAAATACTTGAGAATCTTGATGATATGAAAAAGGTTCTTCTCTCTGTTGAAAAAGGCTCACAGTAATGTATTGGAGATTGTAAGATGCGCAAGCCAGACTCTGGCGATTTCAGTAAAGAAGTTATACACGGGCTCGTGGCCCTTGCTACGAGCCTTTTGCTGTTGGCTCTTGCTCCTCAGCTTTCAGCGTTTCGTACACCAAGTGACTGGGTAGGAAAATTTTTATACTATCCTGAAATTCCAGCCGTTTTTTTAAGTGATACCCTTAGAAAAGTATCTTTTTGGTTTAAGGAAAGAGCTGACCTTATAGCGCAGATACAAGAGTTATCGCAAGAGAATTGGGTGCTCAAATTAGCTATTAATAAAGATGAAGTAGAGGAAATAAAGAAAAAAATCGAGCAGTCGGCAGAATATGTTCGAATAACACTTCGTTCTCCAGAAAATTGGTGGACAGAAATACGAATAAATCAAGGGAAGGAAAAGGGACTACAACCCGGATCCCCTGTTTTGCAAAACGGAAATCTTGTTGGCCGAATCACCCGTGTCGAAAAAGGGTATTCATGGGCGGAGCTAATAACTTCTGCGTCTCTTTTTATTCCTGTAGTTGTGGACCAGACACGTGATTTGGGTATTGTGACAGGAGATGGACAGGGAGACATATGGCTTCAATATATCCCTGAGGGGAGATCAATAGAAAAAAATATGACGGTGAGTACTGCTCTTGTTAGTGAAAGTTTACCTCCAGGCCTTCCTGTAGGAAAGGTCACAGGTGACTTGCGGCATTTTTCTGGAGGTTTTGTCGCATATAAAATCGAACCAGGGGCTGATTTTGTTCAATTGTACAGTGTTGAAGTACTCAAAGGAGATACTGAACAATGATTTCCTTTGTTATAGCTTGGTATATTCAAGATCTTCTTCGCGTTTTCTCTTCAGGCCATTTTCTAGTTCCTGAAATTTTCCTTCTCGTTCTTCTTTATTCAGCTTTAAAAAATCACGAAGAAGGAATATCTATTCTTTGGATAGGTTTTATCGGAGGGCTGTTATGGGATTTACGCTGGCCTGGTCTCATAGGTGTTTCTTCTGGACTTTATGTTGTATCTATATTTTTTGCCCGATGGATATGGTTTTCTTTGCCATCTTCAGCCCGAAGCATTACTGCTTTTGGCCTTTTAGTATGGAGTTCTCACCTACTTTTGACATTCATTCGATTACTTATGTGGGGATTCCGTGAGCAGACTATTTTAAAAGCCTTCCTTGTTCAGCAAGCTGTTCTTATCCCCATGGTTATGTTTGCATGTCTTCTTTATGCGTGGAGGACCGAACAAAACGATGTCTAATTCTCGAACTGATATAGATCGACGTCTCCGCATATGGAGAGTAGTCATCCTTGGCTCTATAGCTTTACTTGCCGTGGCCCTTTACTTTTTTCAGATTATCCATGCCGATAGCTATATTAAACTAGCGGCTAATAATCGTCTTCGATTTATTCGCCTTGCACCATCTCGTGGAAATATTTTTGACCGTAATGGTGCCCCTTTGGCAATTAATATCCGCACCTTCGATATTATGGGGTATCCTCTTGATCTCGAAAAAGATGAACTTGCAGTTAAAACATCAAGGATATTCCAAAAACATGGCATCCCATTAACGCCTGAAGAAATAAAAGCCACCGTGAAGCGGCAATATTGGGCGCCTTATCGGGTTGTACGCGTTGTTTCAAATCTTACATTGACCCAAATGGCAGAACTTATTGCTGACCCGGAATTCCCTTCTCAGCTTTTCCCTGTTCCAGTATGGCGTCGAACCTATCCTTCAGGGGCTTTGACTGCAAATGTTACAGGTTATGTTGCTGAAATAAGTGAAGATGAGTTGAAGTCGAAACGAGATGGGGATTATGTAGGCGGAGATATTATAGGCAAAGCTGGCGTAGAGTATTCATATGAATCTCTTTTACGAGGACTTCCCGGTGAAGAATCAATAGAAGTTGATGCCCGGGGAAGACGCGTTCAAGATCTGGATTTTAAGCCTCCAGTGAAGGGACAAGATCTCTACCTTACTCTTGATTTAGGGGCGCAGAGATTAGCGGCTGATCTTATAGAGGGCAATAGAGGAGCTGTTGTAGCGTTGGATGTTGAAACAGGAGCTGTTTTAGTGCTCTATACCTCCCCTTCTTATGATAATAACCCCTTGGCTTGGGGAGTGTCCGCTAAGGAATGGCGGTCATTGCTGAACGACCCGGAGCGGCCTATGCTTGATCGGAGTATTGCGGGAGTATATCCTCCTGCATCCACATTTAAGGCCTTAGTTTCCATAGCGGCTCTTGAAGAAAAGGCAGTTACGCCTAAAACAAGTTTTTTCTGTAGCGGAGCTTTTCAATTGGGTCGTAGAACTTTTAGGTGTTGGAAAAGAAGCGGACATGGTAGTATATCATTAAAAGAAGCTTTAAGCAGTTCATGTGATGTATACTTTTATCAAGTAGGAATAAAATTAGGAATTAACAGACTGGCGAATTGGGGACAGAAATTTGGAGTCGGAGAGTTGACAGGGATAGATATTCCTGGGGAGCTTTCTGGTAACAGGGCTGGTCGTGAATGGAAAGAAAGAGTTGTAAAGGAATCATGGTATCAGGGAGACACGGTCAATTATTCTATTGGACAAGGTTTTCTTTTGATGACTCCGATTCAATTAGCTCGGATGTATGGGGTATTTGCTAATGGAGGCGAATTAGTTACGCCTTATCTTTATAGAAGAAATGCAGTTCCCCCCAAACAATTGAATATTTCCAAGAAAAATATGCAGATTGTTCAAGAGGGATTAGAAAAAGTTGTAAAGGGAGGAACAGGTTGGAGAGCTGGAACTTTCGGGGTAACTGTTGCAGGAAAAACTGGAACGGCCCAAAATGCTCATGGTGCTGATCACGCACTTTTCGCAGGTTATGCACCGGTAGATAAGCCACGCTACGTTGCTGTGGCTGTTGTTGAAGCAGGAGAACATGGAAGTTCTATAGCGGCTCCTATTGTAGGTGAAATTTTGGCTTACCTCGTAGGGCATGATTTGACGAAATAGGTTTCTCGACCTGAAGAAGGAAGGAGTATGGAGTCTATGGAAACGTTTCAAACTCCAGTACAATTGAAGGGAACAGGTGAAGGTCTGCGTCTTATTGTTCCTGAGGAATTATCTGAAAAAGATGTTTTAACAGACCTTATTAGTCTTTCATCTCAGGCAAAAGCGTTGTTGGGGATGAAAGTTATTCTTGACTTTCAAGGTCGTTCTTTAGGCAAGGATTTTATAATACGTCTTCTTAATGAATTTATTTATGCCCAACATGTATGTATTTCATCGTGGGTTACGTATGATGCAGAGAGCCAGTATTTACTTCAATCCTGGGGGATGAAAACGGGTGAGCCTGCTCGTGAAGTTTCTCCGCGGAAGGGAAAAAGTTGTGATACTCTTTTCCTTATACGGTCACTTCGTTCCGGTCAGCGAATAGAGCATGGAGGCGACGTTGTTGTTATTGGACATATCAATGATGGAGCGGAAGTAATAGCTTCTGGCAATATTTGTATCTGGGGGCGTCTGAAAGGTCTCGCACATGCTGGCTCCGATGGTGATGAGGGGCAAAATATCGTAGTAGGAGATTTCCAGGCAAAACAAGTTAGGTTGGGTCATAAAGTAGGAAGTTACCTTGATAGTTCAATGGAATGGTGGGGACACCCTGTTATTATCACGCTTGAACAAGGTTCTCTCTTTGTTCGAGAACTAAAATTATAAGAACATAGGGAATGGAGGGATTTTCGTGGAGCCTCGAGTCATAGTTGTAACGTCTGGTAAGGGTGGTGTTGGTAAAACAACAACTACCGCTAACGTTTCTTTTGCATTGGCCAAAGCTGGATTTAAAGTAGTGGCCATTGATGCTGACATTGGTCTTAGAAATCTTGACGTTGTTATGGGGCTGGAGAATCGTGTAGTCTACAACTTTATAGATGTTATAGAGGGTGCATGCCGTCTTCCTCAAGCTTTAATACGAGATAAAAGGGTAGATAACCTTTTCTTGCTTCCGGCAGCTCAGACGCGAACGAAAGATGCAGTAAATCCCGAACAGATGGTAGATCTGTGCGAAATGCTCAAAAAAGAAGACTTTGATTTTATTCTTATAGATAGTCCTGCAGGAATAGAAGGGGGCTTTAAAAATGCTGCAATTGGGGCAACTGAAGCTCTCGTCGTAACTACTCCTGAAATTCCTTCAGTGCGCGATGCTGACCGTATCATAGGGCTTCTTGAATCTATGGAAAAAGCACCTATTCGCCTTGTTATCAACAGAGTCAAACCGAAAATGGTCAAAGAAGGAGAAATGCTTGATGTTCAGGACGTTCTTGATGTCTTGGCCATAGAACTTATCGGAATCGTACCTGATGATGAGAGCGTTGTTAAATCAGCGAATAGGGGAGAACCACTCACCAGTGGAGATACGTCTCTTGCTTCTCAGGCGTTTACGAATATTGCGGATCGTCTTCTTGGAAAAGAGGTACCCTTTTTGAATCTTAACAGTCACGAAGGGTCCGGATTTTTCTCTGGGATAAGACGGTTGTTCGGGTTATAGAGATCTAGGAGGAGAGAAGAGCATGATGGGAATAATTCAAAAACTTTTCGGACGTCAAGGAACGAAGAAAACAGCAAAAGAACGACTTCAAATCGTATTGATTCATGATCGTTCTGATATTTCTCCTGGTCTTATGGAAGAACTTCGTAAGGATATGATAGAAGTTCTCTCTAAATACATGGAGATTGATACGGGTAACATTGAAATGGATCTCGATAGAGCAGATAAATCGGTTGCCTTTGTTGCAAACATTCCAGTTGTGAGAATTAAAAGGACAAATAAGAGCGAATAGAGATTATGAAGCCGGATGGATGAAAAGAAGCTATCGTTAAAGGAACTTATAATATATGGAGATAAAGTACTCTTTTTTTCGGTACTTGCTCTCTTTGCTTTAGGCGTTATATCTATATACAGTGCAGGAGTAGGAGTTACTCATAGAACTGGTGGATTTGCTCTCCGTCAGCTTGTATGGGGCGGTATTTCTATTGTTGTTTTTCTGCTCGTATTGAAAATAGGCTATCGTCGCTTGCTTCGTTGGGCGTACCCTTTATATTGGGCATCTGTCATATTGCTTCTCATCGTTCTTATCATGGGGTTAACAATAAAAGGTGCTCAAAGTTGGCTGAACCTCGGTCCCTTTCATTTCCAACCTTCTGAGGCGGGGAAAATAGGTCTGGCACTTGTTTTGTCCAAACATTTATGTCGATATCCGCCAGACACGTTATCTCGTTTTATAGGAGGGCTGGCTCTTGCTTCCGTTTCTAGTTTACTTGTATTCATACAACCAGACTTGGGGAGTACTATAGTATATGGCCTTATGACTTTCGTTGCTTTAATTATTGCAGGGGCTCCGAAAAAATATACCTTGACGCTAACTAGTTTGGGTTTTATGTTGCTTCCTATAGGGTGGCAATTTTTGAAAGAGTATCAGAAAAAAAGGTTACTTGTCTTTTTGAACCCTGCTCTGGATCCTCTAGGAGCAGGATATAACGTTATTCAATCACGAATTGCTGTTGGTTCAGGTGGGCTGTTTGGAAAAGGCTTTCTTCAAGGGCTTCAGAGTAAGCTTCGTTTTCTGCCGGAACCACATACTGATTTTATCTTTAGCGTTTATGCTGAGGAATTTGGTTTTTTGGGAGCTATTTTGCTATTAGCTCTCTTTTCTATTTTATTTTGGAAAATAATCGAAGCTGGTCTTCGTTGTAAGGATACACGAGGAAAGGTGTTAGTCGCTTGTTTGGCAACATGGATTTGGTTCCAGGTTATAGAATCAATTGGCATGAGCATGGGACTTCTTCCTGTTACTGGATTGCCACTTCCTTTCTTAAGCTATGGTGGTAGTTCTCTCTTAGCTGTTTTTATTGCCATGGCTCTCATTATGAGCGTATATCTTTCGACAGTGAAAGATTATGAATAGATTTTTGTTGGGAGGAATTATATGAAATTCCCTGAGTTTGAGGATGCGCTGTGGCCTCTTTTGGCACAGGTTTCCCGTCCCTCGCGCTATGCTGGTTGCGAGTGGGGACCGGTAAAGCCTAAAGAGCCAGATCCATCTCTTGTGCGTTTTTGTTTGGCCTTTCCTGATGTGTATGAAATAGGAATGAGTTACGTTGGTTTCCAGATACTTTATAGCCTTCTTAAGCATCTTCCACGGGCTGATGTGGAGCGTGCCTATTGTCCGTGGATTGACATGGAAGATCTGTTGAGGAAAAACAATCTGTTGCTTGGCTCTATAGAGACAGATCGTCCTCTATCTACATTTGATGCCGTAGGATTTACCCTTCAATATGAATTAAGCTTTACTAATATATTAACAATGCTTGATTTAGGAGGAATCCCTCTCTATTCAGAAGAGAGAGGGGAAAGTGACCCTATTGTTTTTGCCGGGGGGCCTGGGGCTTTAACACCAGAACCAATAGCGCCTTTTATTGATGCTTTTTGTCTTGGGGCAGGAGAAATTACACTTCCCCAGATGGTTGATGTGTTAGCTGAAACAAAGGGGCTATCGAGAGATGAACGCTTATTGGCATTGTCAAGGATAGAGGGAGTTTATGTTCCTTCTCTTGTGGATGTTACCTATGGAGAAGAGGGAGTCTCTTTTTCTTCTGTTCATCAAGCATTGCCTATAAAGCGGCAAGTGATACAAGATTTTCGTGGTGCTTTTTACCCGGATAGTCTTATTGTTCCTGCCGCAGGAATTGTTCATGATAGAGTTCCTGTGGAAATTTTCAGAGGATGCACGCGAGGATGTCGCTTTTGTCAGGCAGGTATAATTTACCGCCCAGTGCGAGAACGTACCCCTGAAGAAATAAAAGAAATAATACAACGACTTGTTCTTGCCTCAGGTTGGGAGGAGGTTGGCCTGGTTTCGTTAGCCTCGTGTGATTTTTCTGGCCTCAACACATTGCTTAACGATGTTGCACCTTTCCTTGACGAGAAAGGTGTAAAACTGAGTTTGCCAAGTTTAAGAATGGATTCCTTTTCAGTCGATTTAGCTGCGAACCTTGAAATTATGCGTCGTGGCGGTTTGACTTTTGCTCCTGAAGCGGGTACGCAGAGACTTAGAGACGTTATTAATAAGGGAGTAACAGAAGAAAATATTGATAATTCATTGAATGCTGCCTTCAACCATGGTTGGAATAGAGTCAAATTGTATTTCATGATGGGGCTTCCTACCGAAACAGAGGAGGATTTAAAAGGAATTATTGATATTGCTCTTCACGCTTTGTCGATTGGTAAGGCATGTAAAAGAAATGTAAATATTGCTGTTTCAGTAGCTGGTTTTGTCCCGAAGGGGCATACGCCTTTCCAGTGGGAACGACAAAACTCTATTGATGAACTTCGAGAAAAAGGTCAGTTTTTAAAACATCAAATCTATAATCGCCGTGTGTCATTAAAGTATCATGAGCCAGAGCAGACTTTTCTTGAAGGTGTTTTTGCCAGAGGCGATCGTCGCTTGGCAAAAGTTATTGAAAGTGCATGGAGAAAGGGTGCTCGATTCGATGGGTGGAGTGAAACTTTTTCCCTTCAACGATGGTTTAGTGCTTTTGAAGAAAACGATATAGATCCTCTTTTTTATACAACACGTCAAAGATCTCATAGTGAGCATCTTCCCTGGGATCATATTGATACAGGGGTATCTCGTGCATTTTTATGGTCGGAGCATGAAAAAGCAGTAAAAAAGCAGCTTACCCCAGATTGTCGTTGGTCTCACTGCCATGGATGTGGTTGGCAAAATAATGGCTGCCAGTGGTCTAAAGGGGGATCGTTACTATGATTCGAGTAAGGCTTACCTATGCCAAAAGGGGACGGGGATGTTTTATCCCCCATATAGCTATGCCCCAGCTTTTGTATAGATCAGGACGAAGAGCAGGTTTAGTTTTTGCTTTGACAGAAGGGTTTACACCAAGACCTCGAATAAGTTTGGGTCCTGAACTTCCAGTAGGTGTTGTAGCGCTTGCAGAGCCTGCTGATATGTGGGTTGATTCTTGGAATGACGATTTTTTATATCAGTGGAATAGCTGTATTCCAGAGGCTTTTACAATAACAGGTGCACAGATTTATGAAGGACCTTCTTTAAGTAAAAGCTGCGATGCATCGGGGTATTTGCTGTCTTTTCGTTCTCCTTTGAATTTTGATAGATTTGTTGATGATGTGGAAGAAGGAATATTCTTGCCTCAGAAGATAATGCATAGTTCCAGAGATGGAGCTTTTTTAAAACTTGTTTTAGGCTCGCCTTTTGCTTTTGGCGCGGGTTCTTTGGTGAAAAGAATAGTTGAGGCTGACTATGTAAAAGGCTGGCCTGATGTGCATCTTGTCCGTACCGCTGTGGGGGTATGGAACGGAACAGATGTTGACCCTGTAGTTCCTCAGGGGGATGTTATATGATGACAGACAGAAAAATAATTGCTAACACTTTAGATCCTGAGGAAATGAGGGTTGCCATCCTTGAAAAGGGGCGGCTTGTTGATATTTTCGTAGAACGGATGTGGGAACGTCAGAAAACAGGTGAAATCTATAAGGCGAGAGTTGATAGTGTTTTACCTGGAATCCACGCTGCTTTTGTAAATTTGGGCGATGGACGTAACGCTTTCTTATATTTGAATGATGCCAAAGGTCTTGATTTAAAGCCTAATTTGGAAGTGGTTGTTCAGGTTGTTAAGGCAGCTCGAAAAAATAAAGGTGCACGAGTGACCTCCAGAATCTCTTTGCCTGGTCGTTATCTTGTTCTGGTTCCCGATGGACAGGAAACAGGTGTTTCTAAAAGAATATCGAATGAAGACGAACGAAAGCGTCTTCGCTCCATTGCCAAAAAGCTGAGAGAAGAAGGAGAAGGCTTTGGTGTAATTATCCGTACAGCTGCGGAAGGAGTAGAGGAAGAAGCTCTTTTTCACGACTTGCATGTTCTCTTGGATTTGTGGAATGAAATTAGCCACGAAGCGGAGGTCCAGACAGCTCCATGTCTTATCTATAGAGACATAGGTCTTGTTGGACGTGTGCTTCGAGACGAGTTGACTGGAGACGTTGGGGAAATAGTAATAGATAGTGAAGAAGAATTTCATAAAGTTAATGAATATTTGAAACGCATTATGAACGGTAAAGAGCCTGATGTTAATTTATATGAAGGAAATTCCCCTATTTTTGATTTTTATGGAATCGAGAGAGAGTTAGAAACGGCTCTTGATCGAAAAGTATGGCTTCGATCTGGTGCGTATCTTATTATTGATCATACAGAAGCTCTCACTGTCATTGATGTAAATACAGGAAAATATGTGGGAGATACTGACTTGCGCCATACAGTTCTTGATACTAATTTGGAGGCTGCTGATGAAATAGCTCGCCAACTTCGACTGCGAGCTATTGGCGGAATTGTGGTTATTGATTTTATAGATATGGAATATGAAGAAGACAGGCAGAAACTGCTTCATAGACTGGACGAAGTATTTCAGAACGATCGATATAGAGCAAGGATTTTTGGAGTATCTCAATTAGGTCTTGTTGAAATAACTCGAAAGAGAGCTCGCCCAGATGTGCGATCCGTTATGACCCGTGGATGTCCTTTCTGTGGAGGGTATGGCTGGGTCTTGAAAGAAGACACAGTAGCTATGCATGTCAAACGTTTTTTGAGAAAAGTAGCTCTTTCGAACAAGTCAGAGGCTATGCTTTTAGAAGCACACCCTGCTATTGCTCAATATATTGCAGAAACGTATCTCCCCTTATGGGAAGAAGAGTTGCAAAGACGTATCTTCATAGTAGCGGCTTCAGAATTTGCTTGGGAAAAGTTCAGGCTTGATGTTCAGGGGCCAATAGACATAGTAGAGCGTCGCGTAGAACAAATGGAGCAGTGGGAGGCTCAGATTCGTGTTTATCGAACGACTTCGTCTTAAGGGGTTTAAAAGTTTCGGTGGAACTCACGAACTAACCTTCTCTCCTGGTTTTACAGCTATTGTAGGTCCTAACGGTAGTGGTAAAAGCAATATACTAGATGGGCTGCGCTGGGTACTTGGAGAGGGGAGCCCTACGTGTCTTAGAATAACGAAACAAAGTGATCTTCTTTTTCAGGGAAGCATAAGTCTTCAGCCTGCTACATCAACGGAGGTAGCTCTTTCTCTTAGAGAAGATCCGAAGATTTGTACCATAAAAAGAGATTACGCCTCTGATACTGGATCGGTTATTGCAGTAGATGGAATGCGGATTCGCTTGCAAGATTTAGAGGATGTGAAACGTCAGTGGCATTTAGAAGGCGAACGTTTTTCTTTTATAGGCCAAGGTGAAGTGGCAGAAGCAATTCATCAGAGGCCGATGCAAAGGCGGGCTGTATTAGAGGCTCTTTTTGGCATTGATCAATATCGTAAAAAGAGAGAAGATGCGAGCCAAAAGTTAAAATCGGCGACAGAAGAATTGACGCGTTTAGAGACTTTAGTTTTTGAATTAACAACTCGTCGTGATGAAATTGCGCCTCTAGTTGTTATCGCTGCAAAGGCTCGGGAGCTTTTAGATGAGCTAGAAGAAAAACGTCGTTATTACTACTTTTCCCGACGTGCCTTTTTAGAGAGAAAGCTATCTTCATTTCAGTGTCATATTGATGCGTTGGAAAGACGTAAAAACAGGGCTTGGGAATGGCAAAACATTTGGGAAGATGGTTGGGCTCATTATCAAGGTCTAGTAGAAGCTTATGAACGTCAGCAACGAATGATGTCTGAAAGAATAGCTTCTTTAAGAGTGCAGAGAGAATCGCTGAAACGTCAGTGTTTTACAACGGCTCTTTCTGTAAAATCAGCTCGTGAACATCTTAGAACTCAAGATAAAGAAAGAAAAGGTGTTCAACAGGCTCTTAAAGGAGTTCAAAAAGAGGCATTCGATGCTAAAAAACAGTATGAAACAGTACTCTCTTCCTTGCAAGATAAGGAAAAAGCGGTCTTAACTCTATCAGGGGAACTTTCGGATCTCCGCTCTACTGTTCAGACAGAGCGAGAACTCCGGCAGAAAAGTATAGATGAACACTCTCAAATGGAGGAAACAGAAGTAAGACTTCGTTCCCGGTTACAGGCCAGACAAGAGCGACTTGAGAAGAACGCCAGTGAGATGTCAATAGCAAATGAAGCTTTGTTGCAGATAGAGAAGGATATTGAAGAGGGCAAGGAAAAGTTTGATTCTGTTCAAATAGCCCATAAGAAGGCGACAGAACGACATGGAGAAGCTTATAGTCAGTGTCAGCAGTTAGCTTCTTCACTATCACAACTTAAAAAGAATGTAGGAGCATTAGAAAATCAGCTTGATGCACTACTCGAAAATACAGAACAGCGACTTTATCCGGAACCTGTTCGAGTAGTGCTGGCTGCGCAGAAATTAGGGAAATTGCCTCTTAAAGTGAAAATGGCTGCGGAGTCTTTTTCATGTGAAGAGAGGCTCGCTTCGTGTTTAGAAGCCTATCTAGGTGGGCGTCAGTTTTGGCTGTTTGTCCAATCCTTTGAAGATGCAGCACAGGGAATAGAGCTGGTAAAAAAGAAAAAGGCAGGGCGTGTTACCTTTCTTCCTCTAGAACGTTGCCATCCGCGTTGCCCCGATTATACAGTCAGACTCCCCCAGAAGGGAATAGTAGGATGGGCTACAGAACTTATTTCGCCAGATCCTTTTTGGGAAATAGCCGTTAAACATCTTTTAGGTGATCTCCTTATTGTGGAAGAATACAGCGTAGGAATGGCTCTCTCACGAGAAGGAGCTTCTTTTCCCATGGTGACACTTGATGGTGATGTTTTTACTGTTGGAGGAAGCGTAAGCGGTGGAAAATTTCGTAAATCAGGAGGAGCCATTGAGAGGCGTCTTCAAATTGAAGAATTAGAGAAAAATCTTAATATTCACAGAGAAGAACTTAAAAAAATTGTTGCACTTTTGCAACAGGCTGAAGATGAAGAACGGCTGGCTGCTGAAGATAAAGAGCGGTGGAAAAAAGAGGAGCAAGAAATGGCAAAACAACTTTCCTCTATTTCCTTTAAGCTTGATCGTCAAAAAGAAGAAAAAGTGCGTTTGGAAAATGAATATTCCCTGTTAGTTAAAGAAGTTAAACAAATAAAAGAAGAACATGAAAATATTCAATATCAAATTAAAAGGCTAGAAGAAACAATAGCTTCTTTTGGCGATTTGCCAGACGAAACAGAACTTGAGCAGAAACTTGCCATAGAAAAGGGAGAGGAAGCAGTCTTTCGTGAAAAAGTAAAATCTATTAAAACTCTCATAAGTCGTATCGACTTAGAGATTGCTCAACGTAATGAAAAGCTACAATGGATTAATGATGATATCCAAAAAGCGGCCATTAACATAGAGAACAGTTTTTCTGCACTTCAGGTTCTGGGAAAGAACTCTTTTAAGCTATGGCAAGAAAAGCAACAAATAGTTTATAGCTGTGAAAAACTTCTGAAAGAAAATACTGATTTCACTCAACGAATAGCCCTTCTTTCGCAACGTAGTGTACAAGCACAAAAGAGAGTTCAAGTTGAAGAGGAAAAATTAAAAGATTGTCAACGACAAATAGATTCTGCACAAACTGAACTCAACCAGATCATTTCTTTATGGGAAGATACATACCATTATCCAGAAACTGATTATGTAATATCGGAATACGAAGAGGAAAGCTTTGCAAGTGTAAGACGTCTTGAAAAGAAAGTTCGAGAACTGGGAGAGTATGACCTAGGTGTTCTTTCAGAAAATGAATCGTTGCAAAACAGGTTAAAATTTCTTTCAGAACAGATAGAAGACGTTCATTTAGGCATAAAGGAGTTAAAAGCACTTATTCGAGATACGGATGAACGTGTAGGAATCTTGTTTGGAGAGGCCTTAAAAAGCACTGATGAACGCTTCAATTCCTTGTTCCAAAGACTTTTTGGCGGAGGGGAAGCTCACCTAGAATTAGAAGAAGGCCTTTCTTTGTGGGAAGCGGGTGTGGATATTTTTGCTCGTCCTCCCGGTAAACGTTTGCAAAATCTTACACAGTTATCAGGTGGAGAGCAGTCTTTGACCGCTATAGCCTTGCTTTTTGCAACGATGGAAGTAGCAGAAGTCCCTTTAGCTATTCTTGATGAGGTTGACGCTGCTCTGGATGAGTATAACCTCTTGCGTTTTGTAGATTTGGTTACTGATTATGCAGCAAACATGCAAATATTGGCAATGACTCATAGACGAAGTACCATGGAACGGGCGGATGTTCTATATGGAGTAACTATGGATGAGCCCGGACTTTCTAAAGTGATAGGAGTACATCTTGACGAATGGACGGAATAAAGATAACAAGAGACAATGTTCTTTACGGAGCTTTAAAGGCGTGGCAGCCAGTGGATGGGCCTCGCGTTACAGTTGATACTATTCTTCTAGCGTCCTTTGTAAAAGCTCGTAAAAAAGATAAGATCCTTGAGTTTGGTTGCGCAACAGGAGTGATTTCTCTTCTGTTGGCGCTTCGCTTACCTGAGGTGCCTTTTATAGAGGGAATAGATATACAACAAGATCTGATTAACCTAGCAAAGCGAAATGCCCAAGAAAATGAGTTAGATAAGCGTACGCTTTTTTCTGTTGGTGATTTGCGTGCAATTAGAGAGATGTATGCTCCCCAATCTTTTGATATAGTTGTGACGAATCCTCCTTACGACGAATCTGATAGAAGTCGGTGGAAGGATTCGTTTAGTGATGCAACAGCCCGACACGGTCTTTATTGCTCCTTATTAGACGTAGTGAAGGCAGCTCGTTTTATATTGAAAAATAGAGGTCATCTTTTTATGGTTTTTAGAGCGCAAAGAGCAGCCGAAGTTGTTTCTACTCTCGTTAATGAGAAGCTTGAACCTAAGCGTATACGAATGGTTCATCCTTACCCAGGGAAAAAAGCCACGGTTTTTTTAGTTGATGCAGTTCGTTCTGCCGGAAAAGGCGTGATAATAGAGCCACCTCTCTATATTTACGATGAAAAAGGAAACTTTACGCCTGAACTTCTTGCCGCTTATTCTTTAGAGAGGGAGTGACAATATGTCTCTTTATGTAGTTCCTACTCCTGTAGGAAATCTCGAAGATATAACATTGCGAGCCATAAAAGTGTTGAGAAATGCAGATATTATTGCTTGTGAAGATACTCGAAAAACAGCGATACTTTTGCAACGTTATAAAATCCATGTTCCGACAATTTCATACTATGCTCATAACGAACAAAAGCGAACAGATCAGCTTGTGGAAAGGCTTAAAAGAGGAGAAAATATTGCTCTTGTTTCTGATGCCGGAACGCCAGGAATATCGGATCCTGGAAGTGTCCTTATTCGGGCAGCTATTGCTTGTGATGTAGAAATCGATGTCCTTCCGGGAGCAACAGCCTTTGTACCAGCTATTATTCAGTCGGGATTTGAAACACATCCTTTTACTTTTTACGGGTTCCTCCCAGATAAACAGGGAGAGCGCAGAGCAGCTCTTGAAAGTTTAAAATCTCATGTGTACTCGCTTATTTTTTATCTGTCACCCCATAAAGCGAAAAAACATATAGCAGATATTCTTCAAATTTTCGGGAACCGACCAGCAGCTCTTGTGAGAGAAATAAGTAAAATTTATCAAGAAGCGCGTCGATCCACTCTTGAACTTCTTTTGCGGCAAATCGAAGAAGAAGGAATACGCGGAGAACTTGTTTTAGTAATAGATAAGCCATCGCTGAAAGAATTTGATGATGATCAGTGGAAAAAAGAAGCTGAAAATATGCTAGCAGATGGCATGACCCAGAAAGAAGTTGTAAATTTTATAATTCTGCATTATCCTGTAGCGAAAAACACGGTAAAAGAATGGATTATTCGCTTGCGACAGAAAATAGATTGATAAGGGAGGAACAACGATGTCAGAAAAAAGTTTTTATATCACCACGCCTATTTATTATGTCAATGACATCCCTCATATAGGACACGCTTACACAACAATTGCAGCAGACGTTATGGCTCGTTATCGACGTATGACGGGATATGATGTTTTCTTTTGCACAGGGACAGATGAGCATGGACAAAAGATTCAGCAGAGTGCTGAAAAAAAGGGAATGACGGCTAAAGAACTGGCTGATAAGACCATGGAGAATTTCCGTAGGCTATGGGAAGTTCTCAATATTTCCAATGACGATTTCATTCGTACAACAGAGGAACGTCATGAAAAAGTCGTTCAGGCTATTTTTAAAAAATTGATGGATCAAGGAGACATTTATAAAGGAACATATGAAGGATGGTATTGCGTTCCTTGCGAAACATATGTTCCCGAGAGCAGCATGGGAGAAAACAAAACCTGCCCTGACTGTAAACGTCCTCTTCAAAAAATGGAAGAGGAAAGCTACTTTTTCCGTGCCTCCAAGTATGCAGATCAGCTTCTTGAATATTATGAAAAGAATCTCAAGGCCGTAATGCCAAAAAGCCGCTATAACGAGATTGTCAGCTTTATCCGTAGTGGCGTTCGAGATCAGTCTGTTTCTCGAACAAGCATTAAATGGGGTATTCCTGTTCCTGGAGACGAAAAGCATGTTGTCTATGTGTGGTTTGACGCTCTCATCAACTATTTGACGGCATGTGGATATATGAAAGAAGATGAAAAAATTCGTAAATTTTGGCCAAATGTCCACCATTTAGTAGGCAAGGATATAATTCGTTTCCACTGTGTGATTTGGCCCATAATGCTTCTGGCTCTTGGCCTGAATCCTCCAGTGTCAGTTTTTGCTCATGGCTGGTGGACTGTGGAAGGCGAGAAGATGTCTAAATCTAAGGGAAATGTAGTTGATCCTTTTGAGATGGCCGATGTTTATGGTGTTGATCCCTTTAGATATTTTGTTTTGCGAGAAGTTCCCTTCGGACATGATGGAGATTTCTCTGAACAGGCAATGGTTCAGAGAATTAATTCAGATCTCGCCAACGACTTGGGGAATTTACTAAACAGAACCCTTCAGATGGTAAAGAATTTCAGAGATGGTGTTATTCCTGCACATAGAGATTTTGAGGAAGTTGATAAGGAGATTGAAACTCTCATTCAGACTACTTTCTCTGATGTTGAAGAACGCATGTCGAATTTTGCATTTGACGATGCATTAAAAGTCATCTGGGCTCTTATTCGAAGAGGAAACAAATATATAGATGAGACTATGCCTTGGAAACTTGGCAAAGAAGGTCCGCAGGAACGTCTTGACACGGTTTTCTTTGTTTTGGCCGAAATACTTCGTGCTACTGGCCTTCTCGTGGCTCCCTTTATGCCGTGGACAGCGGAAAAACTATGGAAACAGCTGGGGCTTGAAGGGACACCTGAAAAGCACAGAATTCCAGCCTTCTCTTTTGGGAGTTTTCCTGCAGGGACTCTTACTACAAAGGGAGACGTTTTGTTTCCTCGTATAGATATAGCTAAATGGAAAGAAGAAAAGGCAGAACGCGAAGCTAAAAAAGGGAATGCACCAGATCCGGGGAATCACGAAGAGCAAATTCCTATTGATGATTTTGCAAAAGTAGAGCTTCGGGTAGGGAAAATTGTTTCTGTTGAGGAAATTCCCAAAGCGAGAAAACTATATAAGTTGCTTGTGGATCTCGGATATGAAAAGCGTACTATTGTCTCTGGTTTAAAAGAGCATTTCACCCAGGAAGAGTTGTTGGGAAAAAGAATAATCGTTGTTGTAAATTTGAAACCTGCGAAACTTTGTGGAGTAGAGAGCCGAGGGATGCTTTTGGCGTGTGGTCCGGCAGATAAGTCTGTTTTGGCCCTTCTTACGCCTGATAAAGAAATCCCCTTGGGGTGTCGCATCAGTTAGTTTTTATGACAACAGGAGATATGTTTATCGGGTTTCTCCTGAGGAGAAACCCGATATTTTTAATGATGTAAGGTGTGGTTAAAGTGTCTTATTTAGTTGATACGCACTGTCACTTAAATTCAGAAGATTATAATAGCGATATGGAGCAAGTTATTCAGCGTGCATATGACCAAGGTTTGCGAAGAATGCTTGTTGTGGCGGGAGATATTCCTACGAGTCAATGGGCCATAGACCTTGCTGAGCAGTACCAGTCGTACGGTCTCTTTGCTGCCGTTGGTGTACATCCGCACGATTCGTCAACAATAAAGGAAGGAATTCCTCAAGAGCTTTTTTCGATGGCGCAACATCCCAAAGTATTGGCTATTGGCGAAAGTGGACTTGATTATTTTTATGATCTTTCCCCTCGCGAAATACAAAAACAATCCCTTCTTTGGCATATTGAGCTGGCAGAGAAAGTAAATAAACCATTGATTCTCCATGTTCGAGATGCCTTCGATGATCTCTTCGATGTTCTTGACGAAAGTGGAAGATCTCATTTTTATGGTGTGATACATTGTTTTTCAGGGGATACAGAAGAGGCGCAACGAGCACTTGAATTAGGCTTCTACCTTTCTTTTGCCGGACCTGTAACGTACAAAAAAAATCAAGAATTACGTGATATTGTTGCCGCTATTCCTATAGAGAGGCTCTTGTGCGAAACAGATTCCCCTTGGTTGGCTCCTCAGCATCATCGAGGAAAGCGTAACGAGCCTGCATATGTGTCAGAGGTGTACGACATGGTTGCAAAATGCAGAAAGATTGATGTAGAAGAGCTGAAAAGCATTCTATGGCGCAATTCCTGTGCGCTTTTGGGATGGGGGGAAATGTAATGTTCGAGTTTAAATTACAGGCACAATGTCCCGTTACAGGTGCCCGAGCTGGCGAGTTCATAACACCTCATGGCATTATTCGTACACCAGTCTTTATGCCAGTGGGAACCCAGGCAACGGTTAAGGCCATGGCCCCATTTGAATTGGAGGAAATAGGGGCACAAATTATTTTATCGAATACATACCATCTCTATCTTCGTCCTGGAGCGGATATAGTTGCAGAAGCTGGCGGACTTCATCCCTTTATGGATTGGCACCATCCCATTCTTACCGATAGTGGGGGGTTCCAGGTCTTTTCTTTGGCAACTTTGAATAAAGTAACAGATGAAGGTGTGGAGTGTCAGTCACATATAGATGGAAGTCGACATCTTATGAATCCTGAATGGTCTATGGATGTGCAGCAGAAGCTAGGCAGCGATATCGCAATGTGTTTTGATCAGTGTTTGCACTATCCGAGCACTAAAGAAGAGGCAGAAGCAGCTTTAATACGAACAACTGCGTGGGCTAAACGTTCTAAAGCTGCTCATAGTCGTGAAGATCAGGCATTATTTGGTATCGTTCAGGGCTCGGTATTTGAAGATCTCCGCAGACGTTCTGCTGAAGAAATTACATCTATTGACTTCCCTGGATACGGTATAGGAGGACTTTCTGTAGGAGAACCTCATCATATCATGTACGAAATGCTAGAGGCGCTTCAGCACGTTATGCCTTCCAATAAACCACGATATCTTATGGGCGTGGGGCATCCTTCCAATCTTGTGGAGGGTGTGGCTCGAGGTGTAGATATGTTTGATTGTGTTTTGCCTACTAGAAATGGTCGCACAGGTACAGTTTTTGTATCTACGGGGAAGATTAACATAAAAAATCAGATTTATGCACGAGATTTTACCCCTCTAGACCCTACATGTGATTGCTATGTATGCCGTCATTTTACAAAGGCATATTTGCGTCATCTATATAAAGCGGGAGAAATTTTGGCGGCAAGACTTTGCAGCTGGCATAATTTAAGGTTCTTAATCAGACTTATGGAAGAGGCCAGGGAGTCAATTTTGCAAGGAACATTTCCAGCTTTCAGAAAACGTTTTATTGATACTTTCCATGGAGAGGGTGACAACGTTGAAGACTCTCGTTTATAAGGTTGAGCGTTGGAATCCTGAACCCAATATTATAGATGAGGCAGCTCAGGCCATACGGTCTGGTAAATTAGTTGCTTTTCCCACCGAAACTGTATATGGGTTGGGAGCTAATGGTTTGGATGACGTTGCTGTGCGAAGTATTTTTGCAGCAAAGGGCAGGCCAGCAGATAATCCTCTTATATTGCATTTCGCATCACCAGACGCTGTAGACAACGTAGCGTATGTCAATGAAAGAGCTCGCTTATTAATGGATGTATTTTGGCCTGGTCCGCTTACTCTTGTACTTCCTGTCAAGCCTATTGTTCCTCACTCAGTTACAGCGGGATTAGAAACGGTAGCTGTTCGTATGCCATCTCATCCTGTTGCTATGGCGCTTATTAAAGCGGCTGGAGTTCCGATTGCAGCTCCCAGTGCCAATAAAAGTGGTCGCCCAAGTCCGACTGAAGCTGCATCTGTTTTATCAGATATTGGAGATGGGGTAGACATCATTTTGGATGGAGGCGCTACTGATGTAGGTCTTGAATCTACCGTCATTGATGTAACTGGGCCTTCTGTGGTGCTTCTTCGCGCAGGTGGAATGCCAGTGGAGCGCATAGAAGAAGTTGTTGGCGATGTCGTTCTTGTTCCCGGAGAAGCAAAGAAAAAGAGATCTCCAGGAACACGTTATCGTCATTATGCTCCATTAGTCCCCCTTCTTTTATGGAAGGACGATTCAATTTGGCAAAGTAAAGATGTATCCGGTAAAAAAATTGGATATATAGGTATAAAAGAGCCGCCAGTTACTGTCCCTGAAAAAATAATATTCAAGAGTCCCGAATATTATGCCCACGGTTTATTTGCGGCATTTCGAACTCTTGAGAAAAAAGATATCGATATTATCGTTGCAGAGTGGCCAGAAAGAGTAGGAATTGGTCTTGCTCTGAGAGACCGTTTGTGCAGGGCTGCTGGTCAAGAGTAGCAAAAAAAGCTTGCCAAAGCGGCTGGCCCTTGCTACAATTACCGTCGTGATAAGAGAAGCCGGGGTGGCGGAATTGGTAGACGCGCTAGATTCAGGTTCTAGTGGGCATTTAGCTTGTCGGGGTTCGAGTCCCCGCCTCGGCACCATATATATAGTTTAAGACTTGCAATATGTGCCTTATAGAGGATATAATAAGGGGCTGCGTTGTGTCGTTGACATAACGCGCCCTTTTTGTTATCTTTGTTCTTCGTCAACATTATTTCCCCCATATCTTTTACAGGGAGGTCATAACGCGCATGGCCGAGTTTGTTCCCGTGGGCAGAAGGCGGCAGAGGTTAACTTTCGGACGTGCCAGGGATCTTGTAGAGATTCCTGACATGATAGAAATCCAGCGTAATTCTTATGATTGGTTTTATCAGAAGAGTTGCGATGCGGATTCGAGGAAGTTGCAGGGATTGGAAGAACTTCTTCATGAAGTTTTTCCTATAGAAAGTTATGATGGGGCTTTTGCTCTTGAGTTTGTCCATTACTTTGTGGATGATCCTTCTGGAGATGAAGAAGAAGCCCGACAGAGAGACTTGACATGGTCTCAACCCATACGTGCTACTATCAGGCTTACCAATAGGAAGACCAAGGAGATCAAGGAAGAAGAGATTTTCCTCGGAGATTTTCCTATTATGACCGATAGGGGCACCTTTATTATTAATGGAACGGAACGAGTAGTTGTTAATCAGCTTGCTCGTTCTGCTGGCGTTTATTTTCATAAGGAAGAAGACATTCCTGGACAAGAGACTTACTCTGCGAAGATTATTCCAGATCGTGGAGCGTGGTTGGAGTTTAGTTTAAGTCCTGGAGACGTTCTTTCTGTGAACATAGACAATAGGAAAAAGCTTCCAGCAACAATTTTGTTGAAAGCTTTTGGCGTATCGAGTAACGAAGAGATACTCGAAATGTTTGGCGCAACAGTAATAGAGGTAGATTTAACGGAAGAAGATGTTAAGGGTCGACTCATTGCAGAGACGATAGTCGATGGGGAAGGCAATGAAATAGTAGTTAAGAATGACAGATTGACGAAAGAGCATCTTGAAGCATTGTGGAGTCAGGGAAGAACAAAAGTTCACGTCTGGAGCGTAGATCCAGCTATTGCTGCAACTTTGGAGCGTGACAATACTGTTGGCAGTGACGATGCTGTACTTGAGATGTTCCGTCGTCTTCGCCCCAATGAACCAGCACGGGTAGAGAATGCCAGAGAGTATGTGTATAGTCTGTTCTTTGATACACGAAGATATAATTTGGGCAGAGTTGGACGTTACAAAATAAATCGACGTTTAGGTCTTTCTATTCCTGAAGATAACAGGTTGCTCACTCTTGAAGACATTCGTCGCATTATTCTGGGTGTCATTGAGCTTCGCAACCCTGAATCGGAAGATGACGATATCGACCATCTTGGAAATCGAAGAGTTCGTTCTGTCGGAGAGCTTCTTCAAAACCAGATCCGTATAGGCTTGCTTCGTATGGAACGCATTGCTAAAGAACGAATGACGACTGTACCAGACTTGGAATCAGCAATGGCAAGAGATCTCATTAACGTTCGCCCCATTGCAGCGGCTATTCGAGAATTCTTTGGTTCAGGACAGCTTTCCCAGTTTATGGATCAGACGAACCCTCTCGCTGAGGTAACTCACCGTAGGCGTCTTTCGGCGTTGGGACCTGGTGGTTTGAGCAGAGAAAGAGCCGGATTTGAAGCTCGAGACGTTCATCATACTCACTATGGAAGAATATGCCCAATAGAGACGCCAGAAGGACCAAACATTGGCTTGGTTACATCTCTGGCTACCTATGCGAGGGTCAATGAATATGGCTTCTTGATGACTCCTCGGCGCAAAGTTGTAGAAGGAAAAGTTGCCAAAGAAATCGAATATCTTTCAGCCGATGAAGAAGACAATTTATATATTGCCAGAGCGAATACTCCAATAGATGAAGATGGTTATTTGGAAGAGGAATGCCATACGCGTTATCGTGGAGATATTGAACTTATCCCTAGAGACATGGTGGATTATCTCGACGTCTCGCCTAAACAGATTGTTTCTGTTTCAACGGCTCTTATTCCTTTCCTCGAGCACGACGACGCTAACCGTGCTCTTATGGGATCAAACATGCAACGCCAGGCTGTACCTCTTATTCAACCAGATGCACCGCGAGTTGGAACAGGAATTGAACATAGAATCGCGAAAGACTCAGGTTCTTGCGTTGTCGCATCTGAGAATGGAGAAGTAGCTTACGTTGATGCTGATCGTATAGAGGTAAGGTCAGAGCGTGGTATTCACGTATACCCCTTGGTGAAATTCCGAAGGTCTAACCAAGGAACGATTATTCATCAACGTCCCTCAGTATTGAAGGGAGAACAGGTTAAAAAAGGCGATATTATAGCAGATGGCCAATCTGTTGATAACGGAGAGCTCGCTTTGGGAAGAAATGTTCTTGTTGCGTTCCTTCCTTGGGAAGGATACAACTACGAAGATGCCATTCTCCTTAGTGAACGTCTTGTTAAAGAAGATTTCTATACATCTATACATATAGAAGAATATGAAATAGAGGCACGAGACACCAAACTTGGACCAGAAGAAATAACCCGCGACATTCCCAATGTGGGAGAAGATATGCTTAAAAATCTCGATGAAGATGGCATAGTGCGTGTCGGAGCCGAGGTTAATGCGGGTGATATTCTCGTTGGTAAAGTAACTCCTAAGGGAGAGTCTGATCAATCCCCGGAGGAAAAACTTCTCAGAGCAATATTCGGAGAAAAAGCGAGAGAGGTAAGAGATACGTCTCTTAAAGTTCCGCATGGTGCTCGTGGAAAGATTGTTGCTGTAAAGCGCATGACACGAGAGAATAACCCAGATGCATTGAGCCCTGGTGTCAATGAAGTCGTTAAGATTTATGTTGCCCAGCTTCGTAAAATAACAGTTGGTGACAAAATGGCAGGTCGACACGGAAACAAAGGTGTTGTTTCTCGTATTCTTCCAGTAGAAGATATGCCTTACTTGCCAGACGGAACTCCTTGTGACATTGTTTTGAACCCTCTGGGTGTTCCTAGCCGTATGAACCTAGGGCAGGTTCTTGAGACCATTATGGGATTTGTGGCAATGAACAATGGATGGCATGTGGCGACACCAGTTTTTGAAGGTGCTCAAGAAGGAGAAATTTTTGATCTTCTCGATAAATTGAGTAAAGAAAAATATCCTGACTTAACGTCAGACGGTATGATTACTCTCTATGACGGACGAACAGGAGAGCGTATGGAAAAGAAAGTCACAGTTGGATGTATGTATATGCTCAAGCTCATTCACCTTGTTGACGATAAAATCCACGCTCGTTCGATCGGTCCTTACAGTTTGATAACTCAGCAGCCTTTGGGTGGTAAAGCTCAGTTTGGTGGTCAGCGTTTTGGAGAAATGGAAGTTTGGGCCCTTGAAGGATATGGAGCGGCTCACATACTTCAGGAAATGTTGACTGTTAAATCTGACGATATACGAGGTCGTCTGAAGACATATGAGAAGATTGTAAAAGGACAAAACTTGGCGAAGCCCGGTGTTCCTGAAAGCTTCCGTGTTCTTGTTAAAGAATTACAGGGTTTAGTGCTAGATGTTGAAATTAAATACAGCGACGGAACCATTGGCGAATTGGTTATGGATGATGAGGATGAAGAAGGAGCACGTCGTTCCACTTCAGAGACTGTAGGCGTAAAAGAGAAGGAAGAAAAGCCACAAGAACCTCAGAAATCTGAAAAAGTAGAGGAAGAAATCGCCGATGAAATGGAAGTTGTCGTTGATGAGAAAGAAGTAATGTCCGAAAACATGCTTTTTGAAGATGTGTTTGAGGAAAGTAATGATGACCCGGAAGGGGCTGAATAATAGATGAGCCAAAGAGAAATAGTCGGGGTACGTATTAAGCTGGCCAGCCCAGAACGGATCAGAGAATTGTCCAGTGGTGAAGTTAAAAAGCCAGAAACTATTAACTATAGAACACTTCGCCCTGAAAAAGATGGACTTTTCTGTGAGCGTATCTTTGGCCCCACAAAAAGCTATGAATGTGCCTGTGGCAAATACAAGCGAAGCGGTCCAAAGTTTAAAGGTATCATTTGTGACCGTTGTGGTGTAGAAGTTACCGATAACCGTGTTCGCAGAGAGCGAATGGGCCATATCGAGTTGGCTGCGCCTGTTGTGCATATTTGGTATCTCAGAGGCATTCCGAGCCGCTTGAGCCTTCTTTTGGGTACAAGCACAAAGGATTTGGAAAAAGTTGTCTATTTTGCTCCGACGCGTAAACGAGAAGCGGCGTATAAGGTCGTCATGGAAGGACGACGTCCTGATTTAGCTCGACGGGGAGATGTTATTTCAGAGAGCGAAGTACGCATTCATTCGCACTACGATTCTAAAATCAAGGCTGAAGAGGCATATCGCATTATCAGCGTTGATGAAATTCCTGTGAATGAGGGCGATGTTCTTTCCGCTCAGCAGGTTTCAAGATATAAGACAGAGTATGGAGATAGTCTCTTCAAGGTGGAGCCTGCTTTTGAATTTGTATCTGTCCCTGAGAATCTTGATTTTGTTCCAGGAGATGTTATTTCTGCTTCAGAAATTGAACGTTTGCAGAAACTGGAACTTAATTTTGATGTTAAACGCGCAGTTGTCAATAATCAGGAAACTTTTGTAGTTACTGCGGCGGCGAAATTACCCTTTACAAAGGGTGATGTTGTTTCAGCTACGGAATTCCAAATGTTCCATGAAAAATATCCTGGACGCTTTATGGCTCAGGTAGAGACGGTAACAATAGAGGATCCTTGTTATATTGTTATCGAAAAGGGATCGTCTCCCTTTAACGCCTGCGATATTATTATGGAGCGGGAAGAATACTTATGTGCTGCCTACGATAAGAAATTCAGTGCTGGTATAGGTGCAGAGGGTGTTCGTACACTTTTACAGAAAACTGATTTAGATCTTCTTTGTGCAACTTTACGAGAAGATGTTTCTGAGAGTACAGGGCAGAAAAAGAGAAAGCTTATTAAAAGACTTCAGGTTTCTGAAGATTTTAGAAAAAGTAAGTCCCAGATAGATTCCATGGTTTTGGAAGTTCTGCCTGTTATTCCACCAGATCTTCGTCCTATGGTGCAACTTGATGGGGGTCGTTTCGCCACGTCTGATTTGAATGATCTTTATAGACGTGTAATTAATAGAAACAATCGTCTTAGAAAGTTGCAGGAGTTGCGGGCTCCAGAAATTATTATTCGCAATGAGAAAAGAATGTTGCAGGAGTCAGTCGATGCTCTCATTGACAATGGTCGCATGGGGAAAGCTGTTTTAGGAGCTGGAAATCGTCCATTGAAAAGTTTGACAGACTTGTTAAGAGGTAAAAAAGGTCGTTTCCGTCAAAACTTGTTGGGTAAACGTGTCGACTATTCAGGGCGATCCGTTATTGTTATTGGTCCTCAACTGAAGATATATCAGTGTGGATTGCCAAAGCAGATGGCTCTTGAGCTTTTCAAGCCTTTCGTAATACGACAGCTTGTTGAGCGTGGATTGGCACCTAATGTTAAGAGTGCAAAACGTCTTATTGAACGAGGTCGAGAGGAGATTTGGGGGATTCTTGAAGATATTATTAAAGATCACCCTGTATTGTTGAATCGAGCTCCGACACTCCATAGATTGGGCATCCAGGCTTTTGAGCCAGTCTTGATGGAAGGAAAGGCAATACGTTTGCACCCATTAGTTTGTACGGCTTTCAACGCAGACTTCGATGGAGACCAGATGGCTGTTCACGTGCCTCTTTCTCTTGAAGCGCAGGCAGAAGCACGACTTCTTATGTTATCTGCCAATAACTTGCTTTCACCTGCTAGTGGCAGACCTATAGTAACTCCGACACAGGACATTATTCTTGGTATTTATTACCTGACTGATTTACGCGACGGATTAAAAGGTGAAGGCGCATATTTCTCAGATATTGAAGATGTACTCATTGCTTTGAACCATAAGGTGGTTCATTTAAATGCTCGCATTCGTTTGAAGAAACAGATGGAGTGGAATATCGACAACGATGACGAACATTGGTTTGAAACTTCTCCAGGGCGGGTTCTTTTCAATAGTATTCTTCCTGAGAAGTTGCGTTTTATTAATAAACAGCTTGGCAAGAAGGCTATAGGTAAGCTGATCGATGATGCATATGATGTCATTACTCGAAGTGAAATTGTAGGGATGCTCGATGGCATAAAGTCGTTAGGCTACCATTGGTCTACTGTTAGCGGCATTAGTTTTGGAGTTCAGTCTATCATCATTCCTCCTGAAAAGAAGGAAATAACAGAAAAAACTGTTGTTGAAGATGACGAATTAAAGTCAGAATTCGAAATGGGCATATTGACGCAGGAGGAGTACCTTTACCGAAAGGAAATACTGTGGTCTGATGCGTCACGTAGAATTTCCGATAATATTCTTGACCATATGGCCCATGAAAATCCGATTCGCATGATGGTTGATTCCGGTGCGCGAGGAAGTAAGAGTCAGATGGGACAGATGGCAGGTATTCGAGGCTTGATGTCTGACCCGTCAGGACGAATTATCGACTATCCTATTACTGCAAACTTCCGTGAGGGAATGAATATGTTGGAATACTTCATTTCTACCCACGGAGCGCGAAAAGGTTTGGCCGATACTGCCCTTCGTACTGCTAAGTCTGGTTATTTAACTCGTCGTCTTGTAGATGTTGCTCAAGATATCATTGTTACGCACCATGATTGTGGCACAAATAAGGGTGTAGAAATCAGGCCTATGCTTCAAGACGGTAAGGTTATGATCTCTCTTGCTGAACGTATCGCAGGCAGAACATCACTTTATGATCTCTACCATCCTGAAACGGGGGAAATTGTAGTCGAGGCTGGAGAGCTTATAACACCTAAACTAGCAGAGACTATAGATAAACTTGGTTTCTCCTCTATTTGGGTACGGAGTCCATTGACGTGTACCCTCAAACAGGGTGTGTGCCAGAAATGTTATGGTATGGACCTTGCTACGCGAAAAGAAGTTGCCATTGGAGAATCGGTTGGAGTAGTTGCAGCCCAGTCCATAGGCGAACCGGGAACACAGCTTACAATGCGGACCTTCCACACAGGAGGCGTTCGTATGACGGGTGAAGACATTACTCAGGGTCTTCCTCGAATAGAGCAGCTTTTCGAAGTCCGTCGTCCTAAAAAAGTTTCTTACCTTGCCGGAATTGATGGCCGGGTGCAAGAAATTCGTGAGATGGAAGGCAAAAGAAAAGTTATTATTACTTCAGATGAAACAGGCAAGGAAGAGAAGGTTACATACAGTATCCCTTCATCTCAGCATTTGCTTGTAGAAGAAGGTCAGACAGTTGGAAAGAGCGATCGTCTTACCGAAGGGAATGTTGATCCTCAACAACTTCTTGAAGTGGAAGGTATAGAAGAGGTTCAGCGCAGTCTTGTTGATGAAATACAGGGTGTTTACCGTTCTCAGGGTGTTTCTATAAACAACAAGCACATCGAAGTTATACTTCGGAAGGTTGCACCAGTTAACCGTATTAGAGTTGTTGAAGAAGGGGATACATCCTTTGTCGCAGGTGATTTAGTCTGGACAGATGAAATAGAAAATGAGAATGAAGCCATCCAGAAAGAAAACGAGAAAAATATTATGGAGGCTACACGTATTTTCTCAGGGCGTATAGTTAAAAATATAGTGGCAAATCGTTTAAATGATGCGATTCTTCAATATCAAAACAAGCCACTTACAGAAGATGCTATCCGTACCCTTCTTCGACCGGGTTATCTCATCTCCCAGATTGTTTTAGAGGGCGATAAAGGAAAAGATCTCATCCTTGTTATAGGGGAAGCCGCTTTTAGAAAAAGAATGGAAGGACTTGAACTTATAGAACCTTTCGAATCTCAGGATGGCAAAGAGATCGTAGCTGGAACGATTTTAAGTCCTGGACATTTGGGGATTATTACAGCTGGGGACCCCGTCTCAATCTGTGTTCGAGACAGTGAGGCCATAGAGAAGCTTGTCGATAGTGCCTATTTAGCAGAAGATATTTGTGTTGGCGGTGACGTTATGGCTGAAGGAGACCGTATCTTTACGCAGGAAGCTGCCAAAGTATGTCTTGAACACGATATCGAATCTCTGAAATTATGGCACTCTGTTGAACGTATTTCAGTACTTGATGCATTGCAAGAACGTCTCATGAATAAAATTTGGGGACGTCCTTTGACTCAGGCCATAGACGGAGAAGGCAATGCTTTGACTGATGTGTCTCAAATGGTTGATGCTCGAATTATACGTGGTCTCGTCGATGCTGAAATTGCAGCAGTAGATCTTGAAGGTGAGATCCTAACTAGGGATAAAGTTTTACTTGAGCTGTTAAATGATCTGGCGTACGGAAAAGTGATTTTAGAGCCTGTTTTTGATAAAAAGGGAGAAAAATTGGTAGATAGCGGACAAGAGATTAACCGTGCTATGATTGATCTTCTTATGAGATCCAATGCGGAAGAATTTGTTGTTCGACCAATTTCGGCTCGCTCAGATGAAAAACAGCTCATATGGAATGTCACTTTCGTGCGCAAACTGAGAGAAGGACCGAAATGCAAACCGTTCGTTCATGGAATTACCAAGGCTGCTTTAGCCACCGATAGTTTCTTGAGCGCCGCTTCCTTCCAGCAGACAGCTCAGGTTTTGGCAGGAGCTGCTGTAAAGGGAGACATAGATCCGCTGCAGGGATTGAAGGAAAATGTCATCATTGGACATTTAATTCCTGCCGGTACTGGAGTTGAATGGTTTAAAGATGTAGATGTCGTTCCCGCAGATCGAAGTGATAAAATAGATAAATCTTCAGTTTCATCAGAAAAAACATCTAATATAGATGAATAAAATATGGTATTTTTAGTACATTCTATGCTATTTGTGTAGTTCTATCTCAAGCAGATAAAGAGCCCTGCAATGTTCGTTCTTGACATAAGTCGGGGCTCTTTGTTATTATTCCTTGGTGCTTTCTGCACTGGAGGGTTTATTATGCCTTTAAACGAGTTAGCTACTCATTTACGGGTTGTAGGAGAGAGAGAGGTTCGTCGAACACTTCATTCCAAACGTCTAAAAAAACTTTTTATTGCTCGTGATGCCGATGTAGAAAGAGTAAAAGATATTTTACTAGAGGCAGAGAAACAGGGAGTATCGGTAGAGTGGGCAGACGATAAAGTAAAATTGGGACGCGCCTGTGCTATAAGCAGAAGTGCATCAGTAGCCGGAATTACCAACATTCTTTCTGAAGATAAGGGTGTCGGTTGAAAATAAAAATCTGGAAGGAGGGAGTTTCGTGCCAACAATAAATCAGCTTGTTCGTCAAGGGCGTAAAGATAAAAGACAGAATAGTGACTCTCCGGCATTGCAGGGGAATCCAGCGCGACGTGGAGTTTGCACCCGCGTGTATACTGTTACGCCTAAGAAGCCGAACTCAGCTTTGAGGAAGGTTGCTCGTGTTCGTCTTACCAACGGGATAGAGGTTACATCATATATCCCTGGAATCGGGCATAACCTTCAGGAACACTCCGTAGTCCTTGTTCGCGGAGGTCGAGTAAAGGACTTGCCTGGTGTGCGTTATCACATCATACGAGGAACCCTCGACTGCGGTGGCGTTGAAAATCGAAAAAGAGGGCGTTCTAAGTACGGAGCAAGAAAGCCCAAGTAGGAAGTAGTACGTGAGGAGGGATTGTCACCATGCCGCGAAAGGGGCATGTTAAAAAGCGTCAGAGTTTATCTGACAGTCGTTTTGGAAGCGTTGCGGTATCAAAGTTTATTAGTAGTCTCATGAAAGGCGGAAAGCGAAGTGTTGCTGAAAAAGCCTTTTATGGTGCTCTTGATATTGCTGGGGAGCGTCTGAATGCAGAGCCCTATGAAGTATTCCAGAAGGCCATGGACAATGTAAAACCACTAGTTGAGGTTCGTCCTCGCCGTGTTGGTGGTGCTACATACCAGGTGCCAGTAGAGGTTCCTGCAGAACGCGCTGAAGTTCTGGCTATTAGATGGATCGTTTCATTTGCCAGATCGAAAAAAGGGATGCCGATAGCAGAGCGTCTTGCTAGAGAACTTATGGATGCCTATAAAGGTGAAGGCAGTTCTATTAAAAAAAGAGAAGACACTCATAAGATGGCAGAAGCTAACCGTGCCTTTGCTCACTATCGTTGGTAATGAGTTGCGTCCCTAAAATAATTAATTTATTCCATGCTTGGTGGTGAAATATATGCAACAAAACGTAGAAATGAGAAAAATAAGAAATATAGGTATTGCTGCTCATATTGACGCAGGCAAAACCACGACCACTGAGCGTATCCTGTTCTACACTGGACGTAACTATAAGATGGGTGAGACTCATGAGGGGTCTGCCACAATGGACTGGATGGAGCAGGAGCGCGAACGGGGTATAACAATTACCTCTGCTGCTACAACGTGTATGTGGCGCGATTGTTTTGTCAATATCATTGATACGCCCGGCCACGTGGACTTTACCGTAGAAGTGGAGCGCTCAATGCGTGTTCTTGATGGTGCAGTTGCTGTTTTCTGCGCTGTTGGGGGAGTAGAACCCCAGTCTGAAACAGTGTGGCGTCAAGCCGATAAGTATCACGTTCCACGTATCGCTTTTGTCAACAAAATGGACCGTGTAGGTGCTGATTTTAGCCAGGTCGTTACAGGAATACGCAAACGTCTTGGTGCAAAATCAGTGGCACTTCAGTTGCCTATAGGTGCGGAAGATCAGTTTTCTGGAATCATTGACATTGTGCGTATGAAAGCTTTTCTTTATCAGGATGAGCTTGGAACTACGCCTGTCATGGCTGATATTCCCGAAGAACTCTCAGAAGAAGCGCAGGCAGCTCATGATCATATGATTGAGAGTTTGGCTGATTTTGACGAAGCAATTATGGAAGCCTACCTTGATGGACGGGATGTGCCGGAAGAAACTATTCGTAAAGCTATTCGAGAAAATACGATTGCTCTGCGAATCGTTCCAGTTTTATGTGGGAGTGCTTTTAAAAATAAGGGAGTACAGCTTTTACTTGATGCTGTAGTAGATTATTTGCCGAGTCCCTTGGATTTACCTCCAATTAAAGGAACTGATCCCAGAACTGAAGAAGTAGTAGAGCGTCATAGTGATATGAATGAGCCTCTTACTGCTCTTGGCTTCAAGATTATGGTCGATCCTTTTGTTGGTCGTCTAGTCTTTACAAGAATCTACTCCGGTAAGCTTGTTAAAGGAGAAACAGTTTACAATCCTTCAACAAAGGCCAGAGAAAGAATCGGCAGAATTTTACGAATGCATGCTAATAAGAGAGAAGAGTTGGATGAAGCAGGCGCAGGAATGATTGTCGCTTTACCTGGATTGAAAGCTACGAGAACAGGCGATACTCTGTGTGATGAATCCAAACCTGTAGTTCTTGAATCTCTTCAGTTCCCAGAACCAGTTATTTCGCTTGCAGTTGAGCCTGCAACGAAGAACGATAAAATCAAGCTGACAAAGGGCCTTGTTGCTCTTGCAGAAGAAGACCCCACATTCAGAGTCAGAACAGATGAAGAGACGGGGCAGACTATCATTTCTGGTATGGGAGAACTTCATCTTGAAATTATAGTAGATCGTCTTAAGAGAGAATTTGGTGTGGATGTTAAAGTTGGACGTCCACAGGTCTCTTACAGAGAAGCAATACGCAAGCCATCACGTGCCGAGGGACGTTTTGTCAGACAGTCTGGTGGCCGTGGCCAGTATGGACATGTTGTTTTTGAAATGGAGCCTTTGGAAGAAGGAAAGGGCTTTGTTTTTGAAGACAAAATTGTTGGTGGTGCTGTCCCTAAAGACTATATTCCAGCCGTTCAAAAGGGACTTGATGAGGCCATCAATAATGGTATACTTGGCGGGTTCCCTGTGATAGGTGTCAAGGTCTCTCTTGTTGACGGAAGTTATCACGAAGTTGATAGCTCGGAAATGGCCTTTAAAATCGCGGCATCCATGGGATTCAAGGAAGCTATGAGAAAAGCGAGTCCCGTTCTTATGGAGCCGATAGTGTCCGTTGAAGTTGTAACTCCGGAAGATTATGTCGGAGATGTCATAGGGGATATTTCATCTCGTCGCGGACGAATTGAAGGTATGGAAACAAAGGCAAACGCAAGAATAGTGCGCTCCTTTGTGCCATTAGCTGAGATGTTTGGATATGCAACAGATTTGCGGAGTAAAACTTCTGGACGTGCTACATATTCCATGCAGTTTGATCACTACGAGCAGGTTCCCGCAGAAGTTGCTGAAAAAGTTTTGAAGGGTTAATAACTAGCCTTTTCAGGGAGGGAGACTAAAATGGCAAAAGAGAAGTTTGAAAGAGCGAAGCCCCATCTTAACGTGGGAACGATAGGACACATAGACCACGGAAAGACGACGCTGACAGCAGCGATCACAAAATGTTTGTCGACGAAGGGCTGGTCGAATTTTGAGGCGTACGACATGATCGACAAGGCGCCAGAAGAGCGTGAGAGAGGAATCACGATCAACATTTCTCACGTAGAGTATCAGACGGAGAATCGTCACTATGCTCACATAGATTGCCCTGGTCACGCAGACTATATTAAGAACATGATCACGGGAGCAGCTCAGATGGATGGAGCCATTCTTGTTGTATCAGCAGCAGATGGTCCAATGCCTCAGACACGAGAGCACGTACTTCTTGCCCGTCAGGTTAACGTTCCAGCCGTAGTCGTGTTCATGAACAAGACCGACCAGGTTGATGATGAAGAGCTTCTTGATCTTGTTGAGATGGAGATTCGTGAGCTTCTGAGCAAGTATGAGTTCCCCGGAGACGAGGTTCCCATCGTCCGCGGATCCGCATTGAAGGTATTGGAAGAGGGCACAGGCGAAGAGAGCGATCCTATAAGCAAGTGCATTTGGGACTTGATGGCTGCATGTGATTCTTATATTCCGACTCCGCAGCGAGAGACAGATAAGCCCTTCCTTATGCCGATAGAAGACGTATTCACCATCACTGGCCGTGGCACAGTAGTTACAGGCCGAGTGGAGCGAGGAATGGTCAAGGCCGGCGAAGAAGTTGAGATCGTAGGCATGAAGCCAGATACGACGAAGACAGTAGCGACCTCCCTTGAGATGTTCCGTAAGATTCTTGACGAAGCCATAGCGGGAGATAACGTAGGAATACTTCTTCGTGGTATCGACAAGGAAGACGTAGAGCGTGGACAGGTATTAGCGAAACCAGGTTCTATAACACCCCACACGAAGTTTAAGGCTGAGGTATACGTGTTGAAGAAAGAGGAAGGCGGCCGTCACACCCCGTTCTTTGCTGGTTATAAGCCGCAGTTCTATTTCCGAACAACAGACGTAACCGGAGGTATCAAGCTTCCTGATGGAGTAGAGATGGTTATGCCGGGAGACAACGCGACCTTTGAGGTAGATCTGATAGTGCCAATCGCCATGGAGGCAGGACTTCGTTTTGCCGTTCGTGAAGGTGGACACACTGTCGGAGCTGGCGTTGTTACCGAGATTCTTGGCTAAATTAAGAGAGGGGAACAACTATGGCAGCTGACATTATTGGTCTGCAGTGCACGGAGTGTAAGAGAAGAAATTACACGACCACTGTTAATAAGAAAAAGCAGACTAAAAAACTTGAACTAAACAAATACTGCAAATGGTGTGATAAACACACCTTGCATAAAGAAACTAAGTAGTGTAAAATACACACTGCTCGCAGGTCCGTAGCTCAATTGGCAGAGCACTGGTCTCCAAAACCGGGGGTTGCAGGTTCGAGTCCTGCCGGGCCTGCCATTTTTTTTGTTTAAAGATAGGAGGCCGAGGTATGGAAAAGATCCTCAGCTTCGTGCGAGAAGCAAAAGCAGAACTTAAGAAAGTGACATGGCCAGGAAAAAAACAAGTGTGGTATTCTACGCTTGTCGTAATTGCTTTTACCCTTTTTGTTGCAGCATATCTTGGCATTGTCGACATGGCATTAACTGGAATCTTCTCGAAGGTTATCAGTTAGGCTTTCGTGTTTATGGAATTATTAATGGGGTTAAATAGATTGAGTAGGGAGGTGAGGGGGCCAAGTGAGACCCCCTTTGCGTGATGGAAAGTAGCAGCGAGAGACGCTGGTATATAGTTCAGACATACGCTGGATACGAGAATAGAGTAAAGGCAAATCTTGAACAGAGAATTGCCACTATGGGCATGGAAGACGAAATATTTAGTGTCTTGGTTCCTGTAGAAGAGCGTGTTTTTGTCAAAGACGGCAAAAGCAAGAAAGTTACTCGCAAACTTTATCCGAGTTATGTGCTCGTGGAAATGCGACTCAATGATCAGTCCTGGTATGTCGTACGTCACACTCCCGGAGTAACAGGCTTTGTCGGAGCAGGGAACCACCCCATTCCTCTTTCCGAAAAAGAAGTTAAAGAAATTATGAATAAGATTGGGAAAGATCAGAGTAAACCGAAGATTGAGATGAACTTGAAACCTGGAGATATTGTCAAGGTGAAAAGTGGTCCCTTTGAAGGACAAGTTGGTCCTGTTGTCGAAATTGTTCCAGAGAAGGGAAAAGTCAAGTTTACAGTTACTGTCTTTGGGCGTGAAACTATAGTAGAGACTGACTATATGGAGCTAGATAAGCTCTAAAAATAAAGGAAATTTAAAAGCGGGCACACCTCGTTGTAGATGTTGTTTAGAGGGGTGCTCTGTGCTAATGAGAGGAGATTTGTAGTAATGGCGAAGAAAGTAATAGCGCAGATCAAGTTGCAGCTGCCTGCCGGTAAGGCTACACCAGCGCCTCCTGTAGGTCCAGCCCTTGGTCAGCATGGCGTAAACATCATGGAGTTCTGTAAACAGTTTAACGCCAAAACATCTGATCAGGCAGGGATGATTATTCCTGCAGTTTTAACTGTTTATGCTGACCGAAGCTTCACCTTCATTCTGAAAACACCTCCGGCAAGCGTTCTCTTGAAGAAGGCTGCTGGCCTTGAGAGAGCATCAGGTGAGCCGAATAAGGTGAAGGTCGCAAAAGTTAGTCGCGATAAAGTTCGTGAAATAGCAGAGCTTAAGAAAAATGATTTGAATGCTAACGATGTAGAAGCAGCTATGCGCATGATCGAAGGTACCGCACGGTCTATGGGTATAGAAATCATTGACTAATAGCTTTTTTTAAGTTTTTACCCGTGGCAGGGCTGAAAACCCGTTACGACCACAAGGAGGAAATTATTATGGCAAAGAAAAGTAAAAGATATGTTGCTATAGCAGAAAAAGTTGACAGTTCGAAGCTTTATGGATTACGAGAAGCTATTGAGCTATTCAAAGAAGTTGCTACCGCGAAATTTGATGAGAGTCTTGAAATTCATATCCGCCTCGGCGTTGATCCCCGCCATGCAGACCAGCAGGTTCGTGGGACAGTTGCATTGCCCCATGGAACTGGTGTAACCAAACGAGTTTTAGTTTTGGCTATGGGCGAAAAGGTAAAAGAGGCAGAGGAAGCAGGCGCGGACTTTGTCGGCGGAGATGATATGATTCAGAGAATAAGCTCTGGCTGGCTTGATTTTGACGCGGTTATTGCGACCCCCGACATGATGAAAAATGTTGGCCGTCTTGGTAAAGTTTTAGGTCCTCGTGGCCTCATGCCAAGTGCCAAGGCTGGAACAGTTACATTTGATGTGGCTGATGCCGTTAAAGAAATCAAAGCGGGTCGTGTGGAATTCCGTGTTGATAAATCAGCAATAATTCATAATATGGTCGGTAAGAAAAGTTTTGAAACACAGCAACTTTTCGAAAACATAAAAGCCCTTTATCAGACAATATTGAAAGCACGTCCTGCATCAGTAAAGGGAACCTATGTAAAAAGCTTTTATATTGCTCCGACTATGGGCGTAGGGATTAAGATTGATCCTTCTGCTGCTGCAAAAGAAGTAATAGATCAAAAGTAGCAGGTCAGTCATTGTAAGTTAAGGTATTTAGATTTAAAATAAAATATCGAAATTCAACAAACCAGAGACAGTGGGCGCCGTGGCGCTTAATGGTAAATACCGCCCACCGAGGTTTGGGGATACGTACATAAAAGAACGCTGAGTTCCTTTTCGTGTATAAAAATCTCCCGGCCTTGGTGTCGGGAGATTTTTTTTAGGGAGGAGGTGAACCCATGCCTGCAAACGTTAAATTTGAGCAAGTTGATGAGTTAAAAGAGATGTTAAGCAAAAGCGAGGCTGTTTTTATAGCAGAGTATCGTGGACTTACCGTTGCCCAGTTTACAGATCTCCGTTCTAGAGTTCGTCAAGCTGGTGGTGAGATGAAAGTTGCCAAAAATACACTCTTTAAGATTGCTCTCCGAGAAGAAAACAAGCCAATTCCAGAAGATATTATGACAGGACCGAATGTCTATACTTTGGCTTATGAGGATCCTGTTGCTGTGGCGAAAGTCTTCAAGGAATTTTCTAAAGATAAGGCAAACAAAGCATTTATCACCAAAGGTGGCGTGTTAGGAGAAAATGTTCTTAATGCTGCTCAGGTTGATGCTTTGGCCGATCTCCCATCCAGAGAAGTACTTATCGCACAGGTTGTCAGCACTATTGCTGCTCCTCTCTCTGGACTTGTTACCGTTCTTTCTGGTCCTATCCGAGGTTTGGCTACATGCCTTTCTCAGATCAAAGAAAAGAAAGAGCAGGCTGCATAAAGGTTGCATAACCCCATATTGGGGAATCTAAAATTTGAGAAAAGTTTTAATTTAAGGAGGAACAATAGAAATGACCCATGAAGAGATCATTCAGGCTATTGAAGGTATGACAGTACTTGAGCTTTCCGAACTTGTGAAGGCTCTTGAGGACAAATTTGGAGTTTCCGCTTCCGCTCCTGCCATGGCTATGCCCATGATGATGGCCGGCGCTGGTGCAGCTGCTGGTGCAGCAGAGGAAGAGAAAACAGAGTTCGACGTAGTTCTTAAGGGCGCCGGCTCCAACAAAATCGCGACAATCAAAGTTGTTCGCGAAGTAACAGGCCTTGGCTTGAAAGAAGCTAAAGAGCTTGTTGACAATGCTCCCAAACCTGTTAAAGAGGCTGTTAGCAAGGATGAAGCAGAAGAGCTTAAAAAGAAGTTCGAAGAAGCCGGAGCTGAAGTCGAAGTTAAGTAGTTTCAATCATAACGTAGCATATGAGAGGGCTGTCCATTTAAGGACAGCCCTTTTTTGCAATAGGAGGGGTCCTTTTGGAATTCAAAATACCACCGTCCTATAAAGAGGCTATTGCAGAACAGCGAAACATAGCTTCGAACGTTTATGTAAATGATGAAGATTTTCCTCTTAAAATTGTTGCTGGAACAGATGTTGCGTATAGTAAAAAGGGAAAAAATGCCTGGGCTATCGCAGGGATTGTCGTTATGGAATGGGGATCATTTCGCCCTATTGAGCATGTTCATGCCGTATATCCCGTTTCCTTTCCTTATTTGACAGGGCTTCTTTCCTATCGCGAGCTCCCTGCCCTTTTAGAAGCTTATAAGAAGTTGAAAAGTAAACCTAATTTCTGGATGGTTGATGGCGCTGGAATAGCCCATCCCCGTAAAATAGGCTTAGCCTCTCACTTTGGAGTTATAACGAATTCTGTTACTATTGGTGTTGCTAAAAGTCGGCTCATTGGGGAGTATTGTGAACCTAGAGAAGAAAAAGGGTCTTTTTCCTCTCTAGTGTTCAATGAAGAACGCGTAGGAGTTGTTTTACGTTCTAGAACAGCAGTAAAACCTTTATTTATAAGTCCGGGACATAAAATATCAATCGAAAAAGCAATGCGTCTTGTTTTAGAGGCATGTATACGTTACAGATTACCTGAGCCAACACGGGCGGCTCATAATTATGTAACAGAGGTGCGTCGTAAGTTTATTGAAAAGGGCGGTGAAGTTTTATGATCGATACTCATGTTCATGTTTACCCCCCAGATGTTATTAGGGATTTTGAAAAAATATCGGAGCGTGAAGATTATTTCAGTTTGCTCTCTCACGGTAAAGTACATAAATGGGCTACTGTGGAAGACGTTATCAGACAAATGGATGAAGATGGCATTCAACAATCGTGGATATTCGGTTTTGCCTTCAGAGATTTAGGGTTGTGCAAACATTGCAATGACTATGTTATTGAATCCATAAAAAAATATCCTGACCGTTTAAAGGGATTGGCTGTTGTTCCTCCTCTAGATCCCAAAGCAGAAGAAGAAGTAGTTAGGTGCGCAGAAAGAGGTCTTATCGGCGTAGGTGAACTCTTCCCTGGAGGGCAGGGGTTTGATATAGATGACGTTCGTCAGACGTGGCGTTTAGTAGCTGTTACCCAAGAGGCAAACATGGTGCTTCTCTTTCACACAGCAGAACCTGTTGGGCATGATTATCCCGGAAAAGGAAATGTTGGGCCTCGTGAAGCCGCTCAATTTTGTATAAATCATCCTGAAGCCAAAGTTATCTTTGCTCATTTTGGTGGAGGGTTATGGCTATATGAACTTATGCCGGAAATGAAAAGATATCTTAAAAATGCTCGTTATGATATAGCTGCTTTGCCATGGTTATATAAATCGAAAATTTTAGAAGCCGTAAATAGCGCCGGAATAATGGGAAAATTTTTTTATGGATCTGACTTCCCTATCCTCTCTTTTGAAAGGTATAAAGAGGCTATAAATGGCCTTTTTGAGAAAAATAGAGATATAAAGAAGCTGTTTGTGGAAAATGTAGAAAAGTTTCTGGTGTCGGAGCGTTGACTTTTTTGTCATAGTGAAGAAAAACCAGTGATGAAGGCTATTGGTAGAGAAGTAGAAAAAGTGAAAAGATAAAAAGTGTGAATATTTGTTCTTTTTTATTCAATACTTTGTGGGGGTTGACGGGTGCAGATTCAGCCTATATACTATCCCTTGCGTTGGTCGAGTGGCGAATAGGGCGGATAGTTCAGCGGAAGAACACTTGCCTTACACGCAAGGGGTCACAGGTTCGAACCCTGTTCCGCCCACCAATTGCCTTTTTGTGAATTTTGACAGTCTCATGGTGGGGTCGTAGCTCAGTCGGTTAGAGCGTCGGCCTGTCACGCCGAAGGTCGCGAGTTCGAGTCTCGTCGGCCCCGCCATTTAAATATAAGGGACAAGGCGGGATAGCTCAGTCGGTAGAGCAGCGGACTGAAAATCCGCGTGTCCCCAGTTCAATTCTGGGTCCCGCCACCATTCACAATTTACGAGAGAAAATGCGGAAGTAGCTCAGGGGTAGAGCACAACCTTGCCAAGGTTGGGGTCGCGGGTTCAAATCCCGTCTTCCGCTCCATGGAATTTTCTGTGGCGGCGGCATAGCCAAGTGGTAAGGCAGAGGACTGCAAATCCTTTATCCCCGGTTCGAATCCGGGTGCCGCCTCCATTTTCAAAAGAATATAATGACATTCCTCGGTAGCTCAATCGGCAGAGCGGGTGGCTGTTAACCACTAGGTTGCAGGTTCGAGTCCTGCCCGAGGAGCCAGATAATTCAAGCCGTTTCGAAAAATCCGAAACGGCTTTTTTGTTTATTAGAAAACTTGTTAAGACAAACAGAAAAAAATCACCCTGCTCAAAACTTGAAATCTTAAGAAAGCATCTCTAAAAAAGCACTAATCCTTGTATTAATTTGACCTGTATCTGACTGAGAGAAATCTGTTTCCAATGTAAGGTATGGAATGTGCTTTTCTTCGGTTACAAATTTTCTCATTCTGTATGATTCGATAGCAAAAGTATGGCATGCATGGAGAAGTACCTCTATTACCCCGTCGACGCGATATTCATCAAGCATTATTTCCATATCTTTTATTCGTCCCGGGTTAGGACTCATTACTGAACAATTTACCCGCAAATATTTTTCAGCTAGTGCCAAATATGGTTCCTTATTTTCATCAACTAAATCTTTTTGAGCTCTTGGGCCAGAACAATTTTCAAATGCAACTATATCAGCTCCAAGTTCTTCGATTTGACGGATGATCTTTTCTCTTACTCCCCCTGTAGGACACCCTGTAATTAAAATTCGAGGACGAGATGCTTGCCCTTTATAGTTGCTTTCGTAATCGTTGCGTAGCTGATTTGTTCTTTTTTCTAGAAGATTTATTTTCTCTTCAGTGTCAAAAAGAAAACCATTGGCGTCTACTACTGTATTTATTTCATATCCCGAAATA
>Ga0265294_10000650_pt1 | contig 46491 bp, 45 predicted proteins | sample MunlanPumphouse3_FD_192504 | JGI IMG/M metagenome (GOLD analysis project Ga0265294, IMG submission 192504) | Groundwater microbial communities from a municipal landfill in Southern Ontario, Canada - Pumphouse #3 | ecosystem: Environmental > Aquatic > Deep subsurface > Groundwater | place...
AGGATGTCCCGTCCGAAACGGCAATATGGTCTGGCATGTTGCGGGCATGATCCCTGAAAAGATCAATAAAGGTTTCATGCATGTTGCAGGGCACCTGTTTACCGGCAGAGAGTGTCATCAGTTTCTCTTTCATCTCCCGGGTTACAACAGAAACAGAAGACAGAGCCTCGGATTCAGGATTGGAAGTCAGGATTGAGAGAGCAGCCGTCTTAATGGCAGTAGTGAATGTCCGGATAAATCCCCGGTCATATAAAGCGCTGTTGTATTCACTCCTGATTTCGTATTGGTTCGGAAACTGATATATATACACACTGATTTTATCTGTAGTGGTACATTCATGTATATAGGTTATCTTAACCTGCCCCCCCTCCATGTCAAAATACTCTAATACCCCTTTTTGGTACGTATAGGATAATTCCATTGATGCCCCCAGATTCCTGGCCATATCGGCAAAGGGATAAGTCTGCATTTCCCACAGTTCTTTCATGTCCGAACGGATCGTTTGCAGATAGGCAGCAATTTTATTTTCAGGGGAAATTGAGATGGTAACAGGTAACGTTTTGACAAACATGCCCATAGAATTGCTGATATTTTCTTCAATTCGTCCGTGGTGAGCAGTGCAGAAAGCAATATCATTATCACGTGTATACTTATTCAGACAAATGCCCAGTGCACCTGCAAACAGGTTGTTTGGAGATACTTTAAACTTTGTACAGAAATTATTAACCGGTTCACTGTCTACACAGTCCGATACAATGCCAATGACACCTGTTTCGTTATCGGGATGAAAAGTAACAGGCAGCTGTGTCATAGAGATTCCGGAAAGACGTTTTTTGAAATAAGCTTCTTCCTGTTCATACCTTTCATCATGTCCCTTTTCGTTTTCTTTAAGTGCAAAATCACAACAGGTATATGTCTCCCTTTCCAAATGTTTACCGGAATATGCGGCGGCCAGGTCTCTTATGAAAATATAAGAAGATGTGCCGTCAAAAATTATATGATGAATATCTATGAATGCATAAACTTTATTTTCTGTCTTATAGATTATTATCCTGAAAAGCGGCCTTCCGGAAAGCAAATCAAAAGGCTCAATGGCTCTTTTGGCAAGGTCTGTTACCTCTTGATCGTGAACGGAGAGGATTGGAATTTCAACCGGATCGTCTTCTATATAATATTGAGAGATTCCGTCATCCTTTAACAACTTTAACTTCAACTTCAAAACAGGGTGTGCATCTACCACTTTTACAAAAGCTTCACGCAACCTTTCTGCCTGTACGGAATCGGGAAAATCGTACAGAAAAGGGTTATTGTACCTGGTTAAAGTTTTGTCTTTCTGCCATTCATAGTACATGCCTTTCTGGCTGTTAGACAAAGGATAGGTTTTATTTTCCATTTTGATAATTATTATGAGATCTGTTTGGTATAGAAAGCGTCAGCACGGCTAACCGCATAAAGAAGGTTATCGCTATCAGTGAAAAAAGATGTCACTGCCGATCCGAGGGATGGAATCAGCCTGGGATCTACCTGTAGTCCCATTCCGGAACATTTAACCGTACTTTCCTTCCGGGTCCACAGTTCAGTAAGCCGTTCCGCACGGACAGAACCGTCTGCCTGCACCCATTCATATTCAGAGGGGCTGCAAATAGCCTGCGCCAATTGATCGTCGTATGGCTCTACTTTTTCAACATCTATTCCCACAGGATTATGTGATACGGCACATACAGCTACTCCGCCGCAGTGACTGATACTGAAATGAACACCCGGATAATTGGCAAGTACGGGTTTATTGCCGCTTTGCCACGTTTCGTTCCCTGTTCCGTATTGGAATAAGGGAAGTGTCGTAAACAGTCCTTCGTTGCGTAAAGCATATACAAGCAGTAAATAGGATGCGGCACATAATTTCCTGTCACGGGGAAAACGGTAAGTCATCATCTGTTCGTTGCGGTGATTGGGGAAAAAAGACCGGCACAGGTCAACGAAATGCCCGTCAAGATTATTAATTTGTGTCATCAGATAAATCATACCCCAGACAAAAATAAAAAAAAATCCCGCTGTTAAGCGGGACAAAAATTCAAAATGTTATAAGAATAGACTAAGCACGTCTAACATTTACCGCATTCAGTCCTTTTTTTCCTTCCTGCAAATCAAAAGTCACTGCATCGTTATCCCTGATACGATCAATAAGACCAGATGAGTGTACGAAATACTCTTTAGAAGAGTTTGCATCTTTGATAAAACCAAATCCTTTGGTTTCGTCATAAAATTTTACGGTTCCGTTGTTCATTAAAATAAATTTGAAAAATAAAGTGTAAAGATATGCTTATTTTTTAGAATGTGAACCTCAAACCTGCATTTAAATTGAAAATCAGCTGATATTCTTTTCTTATTGTTGGAATACCCGACCCGTCATTAAAGTAATAAGAGACTCCCGGCTCAATATAGATACCTATTTGTGGAATAATATTATACTGTGCACCAAGGGTGCCATTAAGGGACCATTGTAAAGGAACATCAGAAAGCTTCAGGTTATCGTTTTCATCTTTGAAACCTCCCGTATACCCTGAGTGAATACATTTTTCTACGGCTCCTCCTGCAGATACATAGGCAGTAAAAAATCGTCCCGAAACATATGACCACTTAGCCTTGAGAGGCACTCCCAAGTACCAGAGTACATGATCTGTCAGATAAGAATTCTCGGCCGAGAAGGAACGATAATAAACAGAGGCGGCCAGCCTCGTGGCAAAAAGCCCCGATTCAATGGAAATCCGGCGCGTAATTTCTTTGTTCACATAAACGCCAAAAGAAACCGGCATTTTGTACTGATATTCATAATTGAAATAATCCATTTCCAATACGGTTGAAGTACCTTGCAGCACATGGCCAGTGATTACACTGCTATTGAATAATTTGGCATTATACATTGCAATATCCGCCATCATCAGGTTTCTTGAATTGTCAATACTTCCGTTATCCCGGTTTTGTGCAAGCAGCCCGCCGAAAGAGACTGAAACCTTACCGCGTGACCTGTGTCTGGACGGTTCTTCATAATACGTCTCGTTTTCCGTATTGGCATGAGGCTCCCGCTGAGTCCCGGCGACCGATGGCTGCACAGCCGGCTTTTCCTGAATCTCGGGCTCCGGTTCCCGAATCTGGTCGGGTTCTTTTAGAGAAGCTTGTGGAACAGCTCGCATGGAAATCAGCCGTTTGGCCTTTTCCACTCTTAGTTCCAGTTCTGATTGAGGGCCCTGAATAGCAACAACGGGAACTGGATTATATACACCGGCGGTTTCCTGTCTGAAAAGAAACAGGCCCAGGCCGAGCAAAAGGATAACACACGCGGCAACTGATAAGGCACGCCGTATGATTCTGAAGGATGAAGCCCTTTTAAGCCGGGCTTGCATCACACCCCATGAGGCGTCCGTATTGATGGGCACCTGATGGTTTTCAATCCTGTCCCTGAAACGATCTGTCCAATTACTGCTGTTTTCTTTCATATTCTGTTATCTGCTTAGCAAGCAGGCATTTTGCCCTGTATAATTGTGATGAAGAACTTTTTTCACGTATCCCCAGTGTTTTGGATATGTCTTTATGCGACAAACCCTCGAACACGTAAAGATTAAAAACGGTACGGTAACCCACCGGCAATTCCTGTAAAAAACGCAGAAGCACTTCCTCCGGAACACGTTCTACCGCAGCATCAACCGAATTTTCAATAGTAACCGGGAGATTCTCCTTAAGAGTGTTGCTTTCACGCAATAAATCTCTTTTTCTGATATGTTGCAGGCAGGTATTGATCATAATGCGTTCCATCCATGCCCTGACTGATCCTTCTCCCCTGTCCGAAAATTTGTCCAACGACTTAAATACCTGAATGAAGCCGTCGTGCATCATATCCTGGGCCGTCTCTTTGTCGGGAGAATAGCGCATACACACATGCAACATCCGCTTGGCATAGCGTTCGTATAGTTCTTTCCAGGATTCGGTATCTTTCATCAGTCAATCAGGAACAATTAATAAATGCAACCTTCACAGAAATACTGCACAAAGGAAAATATTTTTTGTCACAGAAGCAGTATTTGGGCAATACATGCAATTATATAACCGAAACCAAACACGAAAAAATATGAAAACACCTCTTAAGTCTATTGTAAAAATACTGACATCGCTGACTGCGGCCGCCCTGCTGTTATTTGTAACTTCCTGTAACAACTGGTTATTCAATGAGGACAACACCAAAGCAACATGGGGTACCATTACCAAGTCCTACGAATTTCCGGAAGAAGAAACGTCCTTTCCATATTATATCATTTCGGACGATTCCCTGCTCCTATGCCCTGTAAACCATGCCTCTATCGCTAATTTTGATCCTATAGACGGGCAAAGAGTTATCGTGTACTATAAACCAGACACGACGGAAGCAAGCGAAACTCAATACTGGAAAGACGTGACAGTAGTGCAAGTAAATCTGGTTCCGACTCAGGATATGGTCTATTCATCTCAAAAGGACACTTTAGGGACAGACAGGGTCGAGCCGCAGTTTATTTGGCTGGGCGGTGGCGGACTGGGCAGTCAACGCCACCTGAATATACAATACACTATTTATGCGTCGAATACCAACAAACATAAATTCAACCTGGTAAGGGACCAGTATCTGGAAAGCCCAATGGACAGTGAAGGTTATTATGTTGTGGAATTTTGCCACGACGCAAACGGCGATCTGGAATACGCCAATTATACAAATGTTATCTCATTTCCACTGGAAGGAGAATGCATTGGAGTTGGTGTAAAAGGGTTGAAAATAAAAATCAAAACGATCACTCAGGGAAATAAGGAATACATTCTCAACTATTAAAAATGAATGCCGAAATGTAATATTTCGGCATTTTTTTTTAATTTTTTTTTCATTTTATAAGCAAATAGCTATCTGCAGCTGATAAATTCAGAAAACCGCTAATTTTGTCAGTTATGGAAAAGCTTTATATTTTTGACACAACCCTGCGCGACGGGGAACAGGTACCCGGATGCCAACTCAATACTATTGAAAAGATCCAGGTTGCCCAACTACTCGAGGAACTCGGTGTGGATATTATTGAGGCGGGATTTCCTGTTTCGAGTCCGGGCGATTTCAACTCGGTTATAGAAATATCCAAAGCGGTAGGCCGTCCGGTGATTTGCGCACTTACCCGGGCAGTAGAAAAAGATATAGATGTGGCCTCCGATGCTTTGCGCTATGCCCGTAATAAGCGCATTCATACCGGGATAGGCGTATCACCCCAGCATATTTACGACAAACTCAGGTCAAACCCTCAGGACATCCTTGAACGGGCAGTATTTGCAGTCAGGTACGCAAAAAAATTCGTGGAAGACGTTGAATTCTATGCCGAGGATGCGGGCAGAGCGGACAATGAGTACCTGGCCCGTGTTATTGAAGCAGTAATTAAGGCCGGAGCTACCGTCGTAAATATTCCCGATACCACCGGTTACTGCACTCAGCAGGAATACGGAGCAAAGATCAGATTCCTTGTGGAGAACGTACAGGGGATAGAAAAAGCGATTATTTCCACCCATTGTCACAATGACCTGGGAATGGCTACAGCCAATACTCTTACGGGCATTATTAACGGAGCCAGACAAGCCGAGGTCACCATCAACGGTATAGGAGAACGCGCGGGCAATACGTCGCTCGAAGAAGTGGTTATGGCCCTCAGATGCCACAGGGAACTTAACATTGACACTCAAATCAATTCAAAACTCATTACCAAGGCAAGCCATCTTGTCTCCAGTCTCATGAACATGCCTGTCCAGGCCAATAAGGCTATAGTTGGCAGAAATGCCTTTGCCCATTCATCGGGAATTCATCAGGACGGTGTGCTCAAAAAACGAGACACATACGAGATTATTAATCCGGTTGATATTGGCGTAGATGAGTCCGTTATTGCACTTACTGCCCGCAGCGGACGCGCTGCCCTGGAACACAGAATGGAATTGCTGGGCTATTGCTTCGGCAAAGAGGAGCTGGATGAGATCTATACAAAGTTCCTTGAAGTGGCAGATAAAAAGAAAGAGATCCACGACTATGACCTGCTTTCTCTGGCCGGAGATGCCGATAATGCCAGAAAAAAGAGCATTAGTTTAAAGTTCCTGCAGATTATCACGGGAACGCTGGTACCTTCCGCCACCGTAGTACTTTTGTTTGACAATCACGAAAGACTCAGTACCGCTACGGGAAACGGTCCGGTAGATGCAGCCGTAAAAGCCATTAAAAAGCTCATCCGGGAAGAAGTGCTTATCACTGAATTTCTTATTCAAGCCATGACAAAGGGCAGCGACGATGTGGGCAGGGTTCATATACAGGTAAAATGCGACGACCGCCTGGTACATGGTTTTGCTGCGCATACAGATACCGTCAGGGCCGCCGTGGAAGCATTCATTGACGCCCTCCGTATTTTGAATGTAAGCGAAAAAACAGAAGAAGACACCTTATCATGAAAGCGATGACTTTACTTGACAAGATCTGGGACCGCCACGTTGTCCGTACAGAAGACGGAGGACGTTGCGTATTGTTTATTGACCGGCATTATATTCATGAAGTAACCTCTCCCGTGGCTTTTGCCAACCTGGATAAACGAGGGATACCGGTTGCCCGGCCATTGAGAACAACCGCCACGGCAGACCATAATGTCCCCACTACAGGACAGGAACTTCCGCTGGACGACCCTAAGGCACGCACCCAGATAGAAACACTGGCAAATAATTGCCGGAAACACGGGATAAATTATTTTGGAATGCAGCATCCCAATCAGGGTATAGTGCATATTATCGGGCCGGAACAGGGGTTTACCCAACCGGGAATGACCATTGTTTGCGGCGACAGCCACACATCCACTCATGGCGCTTTTGGCGCCATTGCTTTTGGAGTTGGGACCTCAGAAGTGGAAATGGTCCTGGCCTCCCAGTGCCTGATACAGGAAAAGCCCAAGAGTATGCGCATTACTATAAACGGATTATTGAATAAAGGTGTCGGGGCAAAAGATCTGATCCTTTATATCATTTCTCGCATTTCGACATCGGGCGGAACCGGGCATTTTATTGAGTTTGCGGGCGAAACTGTACGTTCTCTGAGTATGGACGGACGCATGACCTTATGTAATATGGCCATTGAATGTGGGGCAAGGGGCGGTATGATTGCACCCGACGAAACCACATTTGAATACCTCAGGCATACGGCAAATGCCCCTGCTGATTTCAGCCATGCGGTGGAAAAATGGCGTCTTCTTAATAGTGACCCCGAGGCCGTATTTGACAGGGAATACGTCTTTGAGGCCACAGATGTACCTGTAATGATCACTTACGGCACCAATCCGGGCATGGCAATAAACATTAACGGCACAGTTCCGGCCAATGCTCCTGCCGATGCCCTTGCATATATGGGCTTCCGTAGCGGCGAGACGTTACTGGGCAAAGCAATTGACTATGTTTTCATAGGCAGTTGCACCAATGGTCGCATAGAAGATTTCAGACTGCTTGCCCGTTTGGTCCGGGGAAGGAAAAAAGCCGAAAACGTAACCGTCTGGCTCGTACCCGGTTCAAAAAAAGTGGAATCACTCATCAGACAAGAGGGATTGGATCAAATTCTGGATGCGGCAGGATTCAGCCTCCGTCAGCCCGGATGCTCTGCCTGCCTGGCCATGAACCGGGACAAGATTCCCCAGGGCTGCTATTGTATGTCCACTTCCAACAGAAATTTTGAGGGCAGACAAGGCCCCGGAGCAAAGACCATCCTTGCAGGGGTACCTGCCGCAGCCGCAGCTGCCCTGACGGGAAACATTAGCGATCCCCGAATACTTTTTAATACGATATATTAGTTTTATGTCAATACAAAAATTTTCAACAATCATCTCTACGGCCGTTCCCCTAAAAGTACAGAATATTGATACGGACCAGATTATTCCGGCCAGATTTCTCACTTCAGTAGAAAGAAAAGGATTCGGCGAAAACCTTTTCCGTGACTGGCGTTTTGACTCTCAGGACAACAAGATTGCATCTTTTCCGCTGAACGATCCCCGTTATTCGGGCAGCATACTTGTGACCGGAGACCATTTCGGGTGCGGATCGTCGCGCGAGCATGCCGCATGGGCGCTTTATGATTATGGATTTCGGGTGGTGGTTTCGAGCTCATTTGCCGATATTTTCCGTAATAATGCGTTAAATGTGGGTTTGCTCCCCGTAAAGGTCAGCGAAACTTTTCTTGCCCGCATATTTACTGCCATCTATGAAAATTCCGGAATGGCCCAGTTCAGGGTCGATCTTGAATCGCAGACGTTTACCGTACTGGGAAACGGCGACACAGAGTATTTTAATGTCGACTCCTATAAAAAACGCTGTCTGCTTATGGGTTACGACGATGTTGATTACCTGCTGAGCATCGGCGATCAGATAGAAGATTTTGAAAAGGAAAACGAATAATGAAAAGGGAACTGAACATAGCCCTTTTGTCCGGAGACGGAATAGGACCCGAGATCATGAACCAGGCCGTAAAGGGGCTCGATGCCGTTTCGCAGGTCTACGGGCATACATTTCGCTATACGAAAGCTCTTATTGGAGCGTGTGCCATCCGGTCCGAAGGAGATCCCTACCCGCCGGCCACTCATGCGGTTTGTGTTGCATCCGATGCAATTCTCTTTGGAGCTATAGGCCATCCGGATTACGACAATAACCCTTCCGCAAAGATCCGGCCCGAGCAGGGTCTTTTACGAATGCGGCGCGATCTGGGTCTGTTTGCCAACGTAAGACCTCTGGTCCTCTTCGAGGCTCTGGCAGACCGATCCCCTTTACGACCCGAAGTCATACGGGGTACCGATTTTGTATGTGTGCGTGAACTTACCGGGGGAATCTATTTTGGAGAACCCCGAGGGCGCGATCATGACGGGACAAGAGCTTTCGACACCTGTGTCTATACACGTAACGAAGTGGACCGGGTACTTGAATTAGCCTTTAAACTGGCTGCTAAAAGACGCGGACTCCTTACACTTGTTGACAAGGCGAACGTTCTGGAGACATCGCGCTTGTGGAGGGAAGCAGCTCAGTCTATGGCAGTCGGTTATCCCGGAGTCACCCTTGAATTCATGTTCGTCGACAACGCCGCCATGCAACTGATAAGGCAGCCGGCACATTTTGACGTCATGGTAACCGAAAATCTATTTGGAGACATCCTTACCGACGAAGCAGGCATGCTGAGTGGCTCCCTGGGTATGCTGCCTTCTGCCAGTATAGGTTTAAAGCATGCCCTTTTTGAACCCATTCACGGCTCCTATCCTTCCGCCGCAGGAAAAAATATTGCCAACCCAATGGCCATGATTCTTTCTGCATCTATGATGTTGGAACATTTGGGATTGGGAGAAGAAGGCATGCGCGTGCGCCGGGCTGTGGAAACGGCACTGAAAGAAGGAGTGGTGACCGAAGACCTTGCCCGTAAAGGTGAATCTTCGTTCAGTACAAGCTTTGTCGGAGATTTTGTTGCGGACTGTATAAAGAATAAATAACTACTTTTGTAAGAAAAGTACTATGTACAAGGGCTTTTCTTCATTTGTTATTTTTTTTCTTGCTATGATGCAACTTACCGGATGTTCTTCCCGAAGTGAGGAACTCATTCTGCTCGCCGGAACCTATACCGGAGGTGACAGCAGGGGTATCTACCTATACCATTTTAACACTAAAACGCTAGAGACTAAGCTCATAAGCGAAACTCCGGCCGATAATCCTTCATTTCTTACGTTATCTGACGGAGAACAATATGTGTACGCAGTAAGCGAGTCGGGAAACCGTTCTGCCGTCTTGTCCTATGCGTTCTCCAAGATAAGGGAAACCCTGCAACCAATAAACACGGAATATTCTTCAGGAGCTGACCCCTGTTACCTGTCGGTTTCTCCCGGCAACCGATTTATTGTCACAGCAGATTATTCGGGAGGAAGTATAAATGTTTTCCCTATCCTGAAAAACGGCGCCGCCGGTCCGGCTGCACAAACTTTTCATTTTGAAGGCTCTGGCCCCGATTCATTAAGACAGAAAGCACCTCATTTGCATTGTGTTACTTTTTCGCCCGACGGAAAATACCTTTTTGCCACCGATCTGGGAACAGATCGGATCTATGTCTGCGAAAACGACCACCCAAATGGTCTCACCCGGCCGGCGGCCATACAGCTCTCACCCGGAAGCGGCCCGCGACATCTGGTCTTTAACAAAGAAGGCAGTATGCTATATCTGATAAATGAATTGTCGGGAAATGTGACGGTTTTTAAGCATAACCGTGGAAAATTGCATGAGATTCAATCCGTTCAGGCAGATACCTGCCAGGCAAGAGGCAGCGCAGATATACATCTTTCACCGGACGGAAACTATCTGTATGCTTCTACGCGATTGAAAGGAGATGGAATAGTTGTTTTTAAAGTGAATAAAACGGACGGTACCATAGAAAAAAAGGGGTATCACCCCACTGAAAAGCATCCGAGAAATTTTCTGATAACTCCCGACGGCAAACTGATGCTCGTTGCCTGTAAAGACGGCGGTTGCATCCAGATATTTCGCATTGACCCGAAAAGCGGATTGCTTACCGATTCAGGGGAAAAAATAGAAATTGACAGTCCCGTATGCATTTGTTGTACCATGTCTCAATTATAAATAAAGGCAAAGGGCAACAACCGCACAGAGCAGAGAGAACAAAAGGATCATCAGTGATAAACAGTACGCGATGTACAAAAAGGTCGATTCAATTCTTGATTCCATGGTAATGAGTGTTAGTCAGTAGTTTGACTATTACTATTGCCAAGGCTGTGCCATAGTCCGTAAAATAATAACTTTCAATTAGTTATTGCGTTTTCTATGCGAAGAACTTGTCTAAAAATTAGACAATCCTGTATAAAATCAATACAAATCAGAAACCTCTTGCTGCTTTAATCTTTTCGTAAGCCTGATTTATGGATTTGAATTTTTCTGTGGCGGCAGCCTGGATATCCGGTCCCAGGTAAGCCACTTTGTCCGGATGATGTTTCAGGGACATTTTTTTGTACGCTTTCCTGACTTCTTCATCTGTTGCCCCCGGCTCAATTTCTAGAATATGATATGCATCCTCAATCGTCTGGCCGTCGAACATGGCAAAAACAGATTCACTGCTTTCCCTGGAAATGCCCAGTGCAGCGGCAATTCTCCGCAGCACTTCCAGTTCACGGGCCGAGACAGCTGCATCTGCTTTAGCTACGGCAACTAGAAAGTGCAGCAACTGAAGCCGCATGGCGGGAGTCATCCTGATGCGAATATTTAACGCAACTTCTTCTATGGAAACATCCTGTTCCAGGTATTCGCGCAGGCGCAAACTGGCCTCCTGAACGTATGATTCTCCGAACGAACGGCCAATGAATTGCTGAACATACTGAAGCTCAGATCGCATGACCTTTCCATCGGCCTTCATAATCACCGACGTCAGTTTGAGCAGGGAATCCATAAAATCCTCACGGGTCCCCCTTTCGTTCACCATATTAACCGGATTCATCCGGCGCGATAACGCCCCGAACAGAAAATATCCGACAAGTACCACAATGACCCCCTGGTATCCGAAAAGTAAAAAAGCCAGTAAAACGGAGCCTAAAAATGACAAAGAATAAGAACCGCAGCCTCTCATGTAACAAAAATCAATTGAACCTTAGCATTAGATGTTTAATAAAAGTATTGTTTTCAAGCTCTCTGAACGCCACATCCAATTCATCTTTAGTGTTCATTACAATGGGTCCGCCCCAGGAAACCGGTTCCCTCAGGGGCCTGGCTGCAATCAGAAAGAATCGGGCTCCTTCCGGACCCGCCTTAACCGATACCGTATCGTAAGACTCAGGGTTCCCGGACGAGGCACTCATGAGTATGGCACATGCCTTTGATTCGTACGATTCCAACGCCTGATCGGCGGCAAGTGTTCCACATATTAAATACAGGAACAGCGTATGATCGTTGGGAGTTTGGGAATAGCGCCATTCATGCCCCGGATTAAGATCTACATCTAAGTATTGTACATTCACATAATCACCTTTGAACGCACCGTCTGTTCCATTGTATGTTCCCGAGAGCACCCGGACGGTTGCCTGCTCTTCCTGAATAACCGGGACATCCTGTTCAACAATATCGCGATACGCCGGCTGAGTCATTTTGTCCGCAGAGGGAAGGTTCACCCACAACTGGCACCCAAGCATACTTTCGGAAGGCAGCGGCATTTCCTGGTGAATAATTCCGGACCCGGCTGTCATCCACTGGCATTCAAGGTCGTTTATCGTACCCTTGTTTCCCAGACTGTCGCCGTGCTCAATTTTACCTTTCAGCAGGTAAGTCACCGTTTCTATCCCGCGATGCGGATGCCAGGGAAAACCACGTACATAATCGTCGGGATCGGACGAATCAAATCCGTCCAGCATTAGGAACGGATCATAATCATTTACGGTTCTCAGTCCCAGCACCCGGCGCAGCCGGACACCGGCTCCGTCAACGGCATGCTGGCCCCGTGTTATCTGTGTACAGATTCTTTTCATAAATCAGTCAAGTATGTCTTGTATACGTTTTAATTCATCTCCCGAAAAAGGTGCCGAATCCAGCGCCCTCAGGTTCTCTTCCAGTTGCTCTACACGGCTGGCGCCCACCAGTACTGAGGTAACCCGTCTATCCTTCAGAAGCCAGGCAATAGCCATCTGAGCCAGTGTCTCACCTCTTTCCGCCGCAAGACGGTTCAAAGCCGAAACGCGGGAAAGCACCTCCGGGGTGACGGCATCGGGTTGAAGGGCTCCAGAGGGTCTGCCGGCGCGTGATCCGGGAGGAATGCCGTTCAGGTATTTGTCAGTAAGAAGGCCCTGTGCCAGGGGCGAAAATGCTATGCATCCGACCCCTTCATTTTCAAGCAGATTGAGCAGGCCGTCTTCCACCCAACGATTGAACATAGAGTATTTAGGTTGGTGGATCAGACAGGGTACCCCCATGGACTTAAGGATCCGGAAGGCCTGTCCGGCCAGTTCGGGGGGATAATTGGAAATGCCCGCATAAAGAGCCTTTCCGCTGTGTACCGCACGAGCCAGTGCTCCCATTGTCTCTTCCGGGGGGGTATCGGGGTCCGGTCTGTGGGAATAAAAAATATCCACGTATTCCAATCCCATCCTTTTCAGACTTTGATCCAGACTGGCCAGAAGGTATTTGCGCGAACCCAGGTTCCCGTATGGTCCGGGCCACATATCATAGCCGGCTTTGGTAGAAATAATAAGCTCATCGCGATATCCGGCAAAATCGGTCCTGAGGATTCTGCCAAAATTGATTTCTGCCGATCCGTAAGGGGGTCCGTAATTATTGGCCAGATCAAAATGTGTAATGCCGTTGTCAAATGCTTTCCAGGCAATTTTCCTGAAATTTTCAAAGATATCCACATCACCAAAATTATGCCACAGACCCAGGGAAACGGATGGAAGAAGAATCCCGCTCCTGCCGCACCGACGGTATTTCATTTTGTGATATCTTTGAGAATCCGGAATATAAGTCATATTAGTTTATTTGCACAAAGATAGCTAATTTAGCATTTTATGGCCCTTCATGTATAACAAGTAATATAATATTTTTATGTATTTGCATATCAGACACATAAGCGGTTTAGCCTTAATGGCACTGACGGTCATGCTGTTTACGGCTACACCGTCTTTTGCACAACTGAATAATCGTCCCGGCCCTTATCCTTTTCAGGATATAAACCGTCCCGACGACGAAAGAATTGACAATCTTTTGGATCTGCTTACCCTGGAAGAAAAAATACGGCTGCTCTCTACAGATCTGGGTGTACCGCGCCTGGGAATACGCAGTACAGGTCATTCCGAAGGCCTTCACGGCATGGCCCTGGGAGGGCCCGGAGGCTGGGGCGGCAGGGAAATGAAGGACGGCAAGTGGGTTCCAGTCACCTACCCTACAACTACTTTTCCGCAGGCCTATGGTCTGGGAGCCACCTGGGATCCCGGGCTGCTGGAAAAGGTTGCCGATATTGAGGCCACAGAAGTGCGATACTACACGCAAAATCCGGCCCTGAACAAAGGGGGAATGGTCATGCGGGCCCCGAATGCCGATCTGGCCAGGGATCCGCGATGGGGCCGCACCGAGGAAAGTTTTGGAGAAGATGCTTTCCTGACTGCACGAATGACCGTGGCATTTGTAAAAGGATTGCAGGGAAAAGACCCCAGGTACTGGAAAAGCGCTTCGCTTATGAAGCATTTTCTGGCCAACAGCAACGAAGACGGACGGGATTCTACATCGTCCGATTACGATGAGAGGCTGTTTCGTGAATACTATTCTTACCCTTTTTATAAAGGCATAACCGAAGGCGGATCCATGGCATTCATGGCATCGTACAATGCCTGGAACGGTATTCCAATGACCATTCATCCCATCCTGAAAGAGATCACACGTGAAGAGTGGGGAAATAAAGGCATCATTTGTACCGACGGAGGGGCGCTAAGACTGCTTATCACAGCACATAAAGCATTTCCTGCCTTAACGGAAGGGGCCGCTGCAGTGGTTAAAGCCACCGTAGGCCAATTTCTGGACGATTATTTTCTGGCAATTAACCAGGCTATCGTAAACGGTATACTCAGCGAAATGGAAATAGATGAAGCGATCAGGGGAAACCTCTACGTTGCTCTCAGGCTGGGGCTGCTGGACGGACCGGAAGATTACGACAGACAACCTTACGTTCAGATAGGGGTGACAGACACCTCAAAACCGTGGGAAAAACAGGAGGTCAAAGATTTTGTAAGGCTTGTAACCGCAAAATCGGTGGTACTTCTGAAAAATACTGCCGTTCAGCCTTCAGAGAAACCCTTATTGCCTCTGGATGCAAAAAAGATACGTAAAGTCGCTGTGATAGGTCCCCGGGCCGATGAGGTCATACTGGACTGGTACAGCGGCACTCCACCCTACACCGTGTCTGTGCTGCAGGGGATGAAAAACGCGCTGGGTCCTGACGTCGAGGTATTTTACGAGCCTTCCAATACCATGGATAAAGCCGTGATTGCAGCCAAAAAAGCCGATGTGGCACTGGTCTGTATTGGGAACCATCCTTACGGTACCGATGCCCGCTGGTTTTATTCTCCCGTACCCAGTGACGGACGGGAAGCCGTAGACCGCAAAGCAATCTCGCTGGAGCAGGAAGACCTGGCCAAACTGGTTTACCAGGCAAATCCAAATACAGTGCTTGTCCTGGTAAGCAGTTTTCCTTTCGCAATCAACTGGTCACAGGAGCACATCCCTTCCATTGTGCACATAACCAACAATTCACAGGAATTAGGCAACGGTCTGGCCGATGTGCTATTTGGTAAGGTAAATCCGGCAGGACGCACCACACAGACCTGGGTACGCGATATTACAGATCTGCCCCGGATTATGGATTACAATATCCGAAACGGACGTACTTACCAATACTTTAAGGGGCAGCCACTTTATCCCTTCGGCTACGGTCTGAGTTATACACAATTCACCTATTCAGATCTTTCCTTTTCGTCCCGTTCGTTTTCCGATCAGGTAATTGTCTCGGTAAAGGTTAAAAATACAGGCAAATACGACGGTGAAGAAGTAGTTCAGTTGTACGTGAATTATCCCGGATCGAAAGTGGAAAGGCCGGATATGCAATTGAAAGGGTTTGCCCGGGTATTTATACCTGCCGGTGAAAGCCGGACGGTTTCCATTCTGCTTAAGGCGGAAGATCTTTCATACTGGGATACCGGTAAACATGCATTTGTCGCAGAAAAGGGAAAGATTCGCGTAATGGCCGGCAGTTCGTCTGCGGATATCAGGCTTTATGACGTAATATCACTATTGTAACATCCGACACAGGCCGCATATAAAGAATATTATTTATCTTTGTCAGATACAAAAAGATAAACCTGAGGCCTTAATATGATATATTACAATCAAGAACTGTCTCTGCAAGAGATTGAATCTCTTTTGTTTACAAATGAGAAAATTGCACTCTCGCCCAAAGCTGAAAAACGAGTGGAGTCTTCCTACCAATTTTTGAAAGAGTTTTCACAGGGCAAGGTGATCTATGGGATTAATACGGGATTCGGACCAATGGCCCAGTACAGGGTAAGCGACGAAACTTTGTCCGAACTTCAATATAACATAATTCGCTCACACGCCACAGGTGCCGGAGAACCATTATCAGACCTCCAGGTAAAAGCGGCCATGATTGCCCGGCTTGGGACCCTTGTTCAGGGATATTCCGGAATTCATCTGTCTGTGCTGCAGTTACTCGTTGAATTCATAAACAGGGGCATATACCCCCTCATTCCCCGCCACGGGAGTGTGGGCGCCAGCGGAGACCTGGTACAGCTCGCTCATCTGGGACTTACCCTTATTGGAGAAGGAAAAGTACATTATAAAGGCGAGTGGCGCGATACGGCCGGTGTTCTTAAAGAGAACAATCTCTCCCCTGTCTCCATGTTTATCAGGGAAGGTTTGTGCATCACCAACGGAACCTCCGTCATGACAGGCATAGGCCTCATTAATGCCATAAACGCAAAAAAACTCCTTAACTGGAGCATAATATCATCTGCACTGGTGAACGAAGTGGCCTCGTCGTACGATGATTTTCTGGCCGGTGAACTGAACGGCGCCAAACGGCAGACAGGCCAGCGCCGGGTTGCCGCAATTATGAGCAAAATCCTGGAAAGCAGCCGCAATATGCAAAAACGTACGGCAGTGCTTTATAACAAAGAACTGAACGGCGATAAGATATTCAAACAAAAAGTCCAGCCATTTTACTCTCTGCGTTGCGTTCCCCAAATCCTGGGTCCGGTAATGGATACCCTGCAGGTTTGTGAAAGGATACTGGTAGATGAACTGAATTCAGCTTGTGACAATCCTATTATTGATGTATCCAGCGGCAACGTGTATCACGGAGGAAACTTTCACGGCGACTATATTTCGCTGGAAATGGATAAGATGAAGATAGTTCTCACCCGTCTTACCATGCTGGCAGAAAGACAGATGAATTATATATTTCACGATAAAGTGAATGGCATGCTGCCTCCGTTTGTTAACATGGGGGTACTCGGGCTGAATTACGGTCTTCAGGCATCCCAGTTCACCGCCACTTCCACTACGGCCGAATGCCAGACCCTTTCCATGCCCAACTATGTGCATTCCATTCCCAACAATAACGACAACCAGGACATTGTGAGCATGGGGACCAACTCGGCCCTTATCACCGCCACAGTTATTGAAAATGCCTTCCAGGTTATGGCCATTCATTTTATGGCCATCGTTCAGGCAGTGGATTGCCTGGGCATCAAAGACAGGTTGTCCGACCTGACAAAAGAAATATATGACGATATTAGGGAATTTGTTCCTGTTTTTGTCCAGGACACTCCTAAATACGAGACTATTGCTCAGATGGTGGAATATCTTAACAGGAAAAAGACATCATTATGAAATACGCTTTAGTGACTGGAGGTTCAAGGGGTATCGGGCAGGCTGTTTGTCTGGAATTGGCCAAAGCCGGCTTTTCGATCCTCATCAATTATGTATCCAATAGCGCGGCGGCAGAGGAGACAAAGCATATGATAGAGGAATTGGGCGGAACAGCCGAACTGATTCCTTTTAATGTATCTGATAACGAACAGGTTGACCTCGCTCTTGAAAAATGGGAAAGCGAACATCCGGACGTATATATATCGGTCCTTGTGAATAACGCAGGTATACGTAACGATAATCTGATGGTATTTATGCAGAATGAACAATGGAATTCCGTACTGCATACGAACCTTCAGGGTTTTTTCTATGTAACCAGGCGTGTTCTTAAGAATATGCTTACACACCGGTACGGACGGATCGTTAACGTCACCTCTCTTTCCGGGTTGAAAGGGTTACCCGGACAAACCAATTATTCGGCATCCAAGGCTGGTATTATTGGAGCTACAAAAGCGCTGGCTCAGGAGGTAGCGCCCAGAAAAGTGACCGTCAACTGCGTTGCACCGGGTTTTATTCAGACAGACATGACAAAAGATATTAACCCACTTGAATATAAGAGTATTATTCCTGCCGGCCGCTTTGGCACCCCGGAAGAAGTAGCTGCTGCGGTTGCTTTTTTTGCCAGCGAGAAAGCCTCATATATCACCGGTCAGGTTTTATCTATTAACGGAGGACTCTATACGTAAGATATGAGAAGAGTTGTAATTACGGGCATCGGCATATATTCCTGCATAGGGAAAAGCATTCAGGAAGTAAGTGAGGCACTGTACCATGGAAAATCCGGGATAGGTATTGATCCTGCCCGTACCTTATACGGCTATCGTTCCCCTTTAACCGGCATTCTTGAACCCCCACAGCTTAAGAATGTACTGACCAGGAGACAACGTATCTGCCTGCCCGAAGAAGGGGAATATGCCTATGTTGCCACAGATGACGCATTAAAGGACGCCGGGATATCGGATGAATACCTGGACAAGAACGAAGTGGGCATTCTTTACGGTAACGATTCTTCGAGCAGGGCCGTTATTGAATCGCATGAAATCTGTGTGGAAAAAAAGGATACCACCCTTATGGGTTCCGGCGCAATATTCCAGTCTATGAATTCGACGGTGACCATGAACCTGGCTACCATATTCAGGCTGAAAGGGATCAATATGACTATCAGCGCCGCCTGTTCCAGCGGGTCGCATTCCATTGGTCTGGGTACTTTGCTTATCCGCCAGGGATTGCAGGACATGATCATCTGCGGAGGGGCACAGGAAACCAACGTACTGAGCATGGCCAGTTTTGACGGACTCGGCGCTTTTTCGATTCGGATTGCCGAACCTCATAAAGCCTCCAGACCGTTCGATGCCGGACGCGACGGACTGGTTCCCAGCGGGGGCGCAGCTACATTAATCATTGAAGAATACGAGCACGCTGTAAAACGCGGGGCCCGTATCTATGCCGAGGTTACAGGATACGGCTTCTCCTCCAACGGGGTGCATATCTCCCAGCCTTGTGAAAAAGGATCTGCCCTGGCTATGGAAAGAGCTCTCAAAGATGCCGGAGTAAACCCTTCAGAAGTAGATTACATTAATGCTCACGCTACCTCTACCGTCATTGGGGACACTTATGAAGCTATGGCCATTGACCGTATTTTTGGCCCTTACCGTACGCCGGTAAGTTCTACAAAAGGAATGACCGGACACGAATGCTGGATGGCCGGCTCGAGTGAGATTATTTATACCCTGCTTATGATGCGGGATTCGTTTATTGCTCCGAATCTTAACTTTGAAACACCGGACGAAGCATCGGCTAAATTGAATATTATTAGCTCTACAATCGAGAAAAAAATGGATATTTGTCTGTCCAATTCATTTGGTTTTGGAGGCACCAACAGCGCACTTATATTAAAAAAAATATAGTACTACGGATTTTTATGGAAAAATCGAAGATTAGAGAGATTGTAAACAACTTCCTTATTGAAGAGATTGAGATTGACCCAAAGGGAATCTCCGATGAAGCTCTTTTAAAAGACGATCTTGGTATTGACAGCCTTGATTTTGTAGATATTGTTGTGATTGTAGAACAACATTTCGGATTCAAGATCAAACCCGAAGAAATGTCGGGCATCCGTACCTTGTCACAGTTTTATGATTATATTGAAAATAAAGTGAATGCCTGATAATGGTTTTGGAACGGCGTGAATGGAAAGGGACTACCGGAGGCGGCAGTTTCGGTCAAAAGGCACTGATGTGGCTCTTCAGACATGTTGATGTTAGATTCGGATACGCCCTGCTGGCCTGTGTTGTTCCCTTCTATATGCTTTTTAACAGAAAAGGATACAGAGCCATTAATGACTATTTCAGAAACAGGGGACTGAAACATAACCTGGGAAGGATATACCGGAACCATTATCTGTTCGGACAAATGATGATGGACCGGTTTTTTCTTTTTTCCGGAAGCAAACAACATTTCACGGTCAAGGGTACAAACGTTGAATATTTCAATAACCTGATAGCCTCTGAAGGCGGTTTTGTTATTGCCGGTTCTCACGCAGGAAACTTCGAGATTGCCGGATACCTTATGCATCAGGAAAAGAAACGCATTCACTCCGTTGTTTTTGGCGGAGAAACAGCAATACTGCAGGCAAACAGGGCAAAAATCCTTTCCGGAAACCGGGTGGAAATGATCCCGGTATCTGACGACATGTCCCATCTTTTTACCATTAAAGCAGCGCTGGATAACGGACAGGTTGTGAGTATGCCCTGTGACAGGAAGTTCGGCAGTAGTAAATCGGTCAGCTGTCAGTTTCTGGGAAGGACGGCTTCGTTTCCCCTGGGGGCTTTTCTCCTGGCCGCCCAGCTAAACGTTCCTATAGTTGCTCTCTTTGCCATGAGAGAAAAGCGCATGACTTACCATCTGTATGCCATGCAGGTAGAAACAGACCGTACTGCGGTTAAAGGATCAAAGGCCGTTGCCGGGGAACTGGCCCGGGAATACGTGCAGCAATTGGAACATATTCTGGATATATACCCTCATCAATGGTTCAATTTTTTTAATTTTTGGGAATAATGAAAAAGATAGCGCTTGTTTCTGCCAATAATTTTCGGAATCCCTACCCCATATACCCTATTGGGATTTCTTATATTGCTACCTATCTGAGAGAAAAAATGCCGGACTGGCAACTCGATATCTTTGATTGCAACCTGGGAGACTATTCAGACCTGGCCTTGTTTTGCCGCATCGGGAACTACGATTATATTGGCGTATCGCTCAGAAACATAGATGACACAAACATATACGAACAGAACTGCTTTGTAGCCCATTACCGCAAGGTAATGCAAGCCATACGGGAGAACAGTCGTGCCGTTGTGCTCATGGGCGGCTCGGGTTTTTCCATCTATCCCGACGTGTTATTCAGGGAACTGGCACCAGACTGGGGAATCCAGGGTGAAGGCGAAGAAAGCATATGCCGCCTGATCTCCGCTCTGGAACTGCACGAGAGTCCTTACGACACAGACGGTCTGGTTTTCACGGACATGGAGGGAAACGTGATCATTAACGAACACAAACAATATATCACTTCTCTTACGTTGAACGTAGAACCGCAGAGTGCGCATTTTTATTTTGAAAAAAGCGGCATGCTGAATATCCAGACAAAAAGAGGCTGCCCCTTCGGTTGTATTTACTGCAGTTATCCCGTTATTGAAGGGTCCAGCGTCCGTTTACTCGAGCCCTCGCTGGTAGTGGAAAACATAAAAGAATTGTATTACAGTAAAGGCATTACCTATCTTTTCTTTACCGATTCTGTGTTCAATATTCACCGGGAATACAACCGTGAACTGGCCGCGCGTTTGATTGAAAGTAAGGTAAAAGTGAATTGGGGAGCCTATTTCACGCCTCATCACCTGACCTATGAAGACCTGGAATTATACCAGAAAGCAGGTCTGACACACATTGAATGGGGCACCGATTCCCTTTCTGACAGTGTGCTCGAAAAATACAACAAATGTTTCCGCTTTTCCGATATTCAGGAACAAAGCCTGAACGCTTCCAAACTGGGCATTTTTTATGCTCATTTTATGATACTTGGTGGCTACGGAGAAACAGATATGACTCTGGACCAAACGTTTGAACGTTCCCGGCAACTGGGACTGACTGTCTATTTTCCTTATATTGGAATGCGCATATATCCCCGCACACGATTATTCGAGATTGCACTGAGAGAAGGACTCATATCGGGAAGCAGTGATTTATTAAATCCTGTATATTATGTATCCAAAGACGTAAATATAGGGACCATTCAGGAAAGGGCTCTTGCCACCGGTCAAAAATGGATATTTCCCGGATATGAGTCGCCGGAAATGATGGAAAGGTTTCGCGCTAAAAAAAGGCGCGGTCCGCTATGGGAATATCTCAGATATTGAGATTTTTAATATATTTAAGGTTAATATGCAGTCAAAAGGACAATTAAAGACTTCAAACAATATCTCTATTCGTTTTAGCGAGGTAGATTCCATGAATATTGTATGGCACGGGTCCTACGTGCTTTATTTTGAAGATGCCCGGGAAGTTTTTGGAAAGCAGTACGGACTGGATTACCTGACCATTTTTGCCAATGGCTATTACGCGCCGCTGGTAGATATGCAGTTTTCGTTCAAACATACATTGAATTACGGAGATCAGGCACGGATTGATATTACCTATGTACCCTGTCAGTCTGCAAAAATTCTTTTCGAATATGAAATATGGCTGCTGAAAGGCAGTGAAAATATACTGGCTGCCACAGGGTCCACTACCCAGGTATTTCTGGACAAAGAATACGGACTGGTGCTATATTCGCCGGATTTTTATACAGACTGGAAAAAGAAAAACGGAGTGTTATGATCAGATTGTTGGGTGATTGCATTGTATCGCCGCTGGGATTCTCATCCCGGGAGAATTTCAATGCCGTAAAGAGCGGACAAAGCAGCATACGTGAGGAAGACGGCGCCGTTTCCCGTATTGACAGATCCTTGCTAAGCCGTTGTTTTAATTCAATCGGAGCCATTTCCGGTGACTATACGCCACTGGAACAGGCAATGATCTATGCCGCATTTCATGCAGTAAAACAATCGGGAATAGATGCTTCTTCCCCAAGAACTATTTTTATAATTTCCACTACAAAGGGCAACGTTGAACTGTTGGGAGAGCCTGGACATCCGTACGGTCCCCGGCGTATCTACCTGTGGCATACAGCCCGGCTGGTATCTGATTTCTTCAATAACCCCAACAAACCCTTTGTTGTTTCCAATGCGTGCATATCCGGCTCCTGCGCCCAGATTACTGCAAAAAGACTTATGGAACGCCGCCTGTACGATTATGCCGTTGTGGTGGGAGGTGACATGTTATCTGAGTTCATTGTTTCCGGATTTCAGTCATTTCAATCACTGTCTCCCGTCAGATGCCGTCCTTTCGATGCCGACCGCAAGGGACTGAACCTGGGCGAGGCGGGCGCCGCCATGGTGTATGGCAGACACGAGGAGAACGATCATGCGCCGGGGTTGTACCTTACGGCAGGTGCTATCCGGAACGATGCCAATCATATTTCGGGCCCGTCCCGAACCGGGGAAGGTCTTTACCTGGCGCTTGAAGAAGTGCTGGAGCAAACAGGCAGGGACTCTCTGGCCTTTATTAATGCCCATGGAACAGCCACTCTGTACAACGACCAGATGGAAGCCGTTTCACTCAGCCGTTCGGGTCTTTTGGCCATCCCCGTAAACAGCCTTAAGGCTTACCTGGGACATACCCTGGGTGCGGCTGGCGTAGTAGAAAGCATTCTTTCGCTTATGGCCCTGAATGAAGGAATTGTTTTGCCTTCGCTGGGATATGAGACCCATGGCGTAACAGAAAAAATTAATGTGATAACACAATGCATGCCCACAACCGGGAATCGTTTTGTGAAAATGCTTTCGGGATTTGGAGGTTGCAATGCAGTGCTGTTGTTTGAGAAGAAAGTATGAATAAAATTACCTCATATTACCGTCTGAAAGACAATCGGCTTACTGAACTCTATCGCTCACTGGAGATCAGTTATCCAAAGTTTTTTAAAATGGACAGACTGTGCAAGGCGGGATTTCTGGCATCCGAGATGGTGTTCCGCTCCCTGGGGGAAGATCCCCAAAGTCCAAAACACGATACCGCACTCGTCTTTATGAACAGCAGTTCTTCCCTTGATAACGATATGGATTACCAGACTACCATACTGCCCGGTAATTATTATCCCAGTCCTGCACTGTTTGTTTATACGCTTGCAAACATTGTTACGGGCGAAGTGGCCATCCGGAACAAAATATTCGGAGAAACCTCATTTTATATTTCTTCAGAATTCTCTGCTAAGGAACTTATTATTACGGCAGAAGGAGCATTTGTCGGGAAAGGAATAAGGCGTGTGCTGTGCGGATGGACGGAATATTTTAAGGACGCCTGTGATGTGCTGGTTATGATGGTAGAGAAAGATGCGGCAGAAGGTTTGGATTTTACTGAAAAAAATATTAACCAGATTTATTAAAGATTGTATTATGGAAGAGTTAATTTTAGAATTGAAAAAGCAGATCATCGAAGCGTTGAACCTGGAAGAAATTACCCCGGACGATATCGACACAAACGCTCCCCTTTTTGTGGAAGGACTGGGACTCGATTCCATAGATGCCCTGGAACTTATTGTGTTGATGGAAAAGAATTACGGCATTAAGCTGACCGATCCGGGCAAAAGTAAGGAGATATTCAAATCGGTGGCCACAATGGCCGAATATATTCAGGCCAACCGGACCAAATAAAACCCGTTATGCAGCGAGTAGTTGTTACCGGATGCGGTATAATTTCCGCTTTGGGCCAGGGCCTTCCTGCCACGCTGGAAGCTCTGATGTCGCACAGACCGGGAATTGGGCCATTGCGCTATCTTGCCACGGCTCATTCCCATCTTCCCTGCGCCGAAGTGCCGTTCAGCAATGCGCAAATGCGCTCTATGCTGGGTATTCCGGAAGGTGCCGTAACCATTCGTACAGCTCTGATGGGAATTATTGCACTGGGCGAAGCCCTGGAATCTGCCGGTTGGAATACATGCCGGCCCGAACGTCCCGTGTTTATATCCGGGACCACCGTTGGAGGTATGGACAAAAGCGAAAGGTTCTACAATGACTTTCTCACAAATAATTCGCGTAACGACTACATAAGGGCTCATGATTGCGGTTCCTGTACGCAAATGATCGCAGATTATTACGGCGGGTTCGATATGCTTTCGACTCTTTCCACAGCCTGTTCATCTGCGGCCAACGCGATCCTTACGGGAGCTGATATGATCCGCACCGGACGTACTTCCGTTGCGGTGGTCGGCGGAAGCGAATGTCTTACCCGTTTCCACCTGAACGGATTCAATACGCTTATGATCCTTGACAAGGAGCCCTGCCGGCCTTTTGATGACACCCGGGCAGGATTGAACCTGGGAGAGGGCGCCGCATACCTTGTGCTGGAATCGGCAGAATCGGCACAAAAAAGAGGCGTTAAACCGCTTTGTTTGCTGGCTGGCTGCGGAAACACCTGTGACGCCTACCATCAGACCGCCTCGTCACCCACGGGAGAAGGCGCTTTCCTTTCCATGAAGAAAGCACTTGCCGAGGCCGGACTCCTGCCGTCGGATATCGACTATATTAATGCGCACGGAACAGGAACCCCCAACAACGACGAAAGCGAGGGAACCGCCATAATAAGAGTGTTCGGGGAAAACAGCGTGCCACCCGTTTCTTCTACCAAATCATTTACCGGACATACAACAAGTGCGTCGGGAAGTATCGAGGCAGTTATTTCCATCCTGGCGCTGCTGCATAATTTTACTCCGGTAAACCTGAACTTCAAAGAAAAAATGGCCAATCTGAGCTTTACACCCGTCACGGATAATAAGCCGCTCCGCCCGTTGAAGCATGTGCTCACCAATTCCTTTGGATTTGGTGGCAATGACACTTCCTGTATTTTTACAAAAATCTAACCCTATGAGCGCATATATTCAAGCTGCAGCGCAGATATCCATACAGAAGCCGCTTTCCGACGAATGGCTTACAGATCCCCTTGTGTACGAAGTACCTTTTCGGCGTGCCATTGAAGCAGACTACAAGCCGTTCATAGACCCGGTATCGGCCAGAAGGATGGGAAAAATTCTGAAAAGGGCCATTGCTACGGCGGCCACAGTAGCCGGTGAAAGCGGTATATCCAGCCCCGATGCCATCATCTGCGGGACAGGGCTGGGATGTATAGAAAATACGGAAAAATTTTTGTCCGCTATGGTAAATGAGGGGGAATCGTTCCTTCAACCCACTCATTTCATTAACTCCACCCACAATACAATCAGCTCGCATATTGCCGTTTATCTCAAATGCAACGGTTATAACAGTACCTATGTGCATCTGGGTGTTTCTTTCGAATGTGCCCTCCTCGATGCCTTTATGCAATTCCAGATTGGACGTATCCGCTCTGCCCTGGTAGGCGGACACGATGAAATGACTTCCGACTATTTCAATATGTTGGACCGTATAGGATTCTGGGAGGGGAAGATTGCTTCTGAATGTGCCGTAAGTTTTATGATATCAGACACGGCCACCCCGGCGTCCATGGCCCGGATCAGGGAAGTTATCCTGCTCCACAACCCCGGTAAAGAACGCATAGAAGAGGCTATAAATACAACGTGTAAAAAACTCGGAATTCCCCGTCAGGAATGGGTATCGCCTCCTTCGGTAAAGCCCGTTTTCGGTGAATCATTTACAGAACCGGCTTACGAACTTTATGCCGCTGCTGTACGGATGAAAAAAGACATAAGCCCGGATAATGTCCTTTTGATTAACAATCATCAAGACAGGGAAACCTCCCTAATATTCATTTCAAAATGCTGAGATTCATTCTTTTATCATTATTACAATGTGTCCTGTTGACATCCGGACAGGTCAGCCTGAAACTGGCCATGGGAAGGATGGAAGCGTTCAGTTTTAAATGGATTTATTTCAAACATTTACTTACCAACTGGTATTTCGTTCTCACGGGAATATTCTTTGTGCTGGCAACGGTATTGTGGATGCATATCCTCAAACATTTTCCTTTTTCCCTTGCCTACCCCATAACCAGTATCTCCTATGTTTTTGGAATGATTGCGGCTTATTTAATTTTTCATGAAACGATCCCGCTCTCCCGCTGGATTGGTGTTCTTTTTATAATGGCAGGCGTATTTTTCTTAGTAAAACAATAACATCATGAAAAGGGTATTTGTCTTTTGTATGCTTGTTTTTTTATTCCCCTGGCTTCCCGTTGCGGGCGATCATCCTCAGGAGATTTCGCGGGACATGCTGCAGAAGATCAGAAGCATAATGACTCTTTCCTGTGATTTTGAACAGGAAAGGGAGGTTTCGGTTCTTACGGAGAAAGCCATTAGTAAAGGAAAAATTTTCTATCAGAAAAGTGATAAACTGCACTGGCAATACCTTACTCCGGCACGTTCCGGTTTTGTGGTAAACGGAGACGGCATTATGATAACCGGAGCTGACGGTCAACCCGTTCCCGACCAGAGCAGCAGCCGTATTTTCAGGCAGGTAAGCAAGATTATTCTCATGGGTCTCGATGGAACAGGCCTGTCTGACAGCCGGGACTTTTCCGTAACGTGTACTTCAGGAACAGGCTATATTGTGGTGCACCTGAGTCCTGCAGGACGTGATCTCAGGAAATTCTTTACGGGAATAGACCTGCACTTTACACTGCCAGACTATATTGTGGACAAAGTCGTTATATGCGAAGTCTCCGGAGACAAAACCACTATCAGAATGAAGAATACGGTGGTAAACAAGCCCATTGATCCACTGGTATTTAAAATAAAATAATATGCACTGTGTGATCATACCCACATATAACAATGCGTTGACACTTTCAGGCGTCATTTTGGAAGTGTTAAACTATTGCGCTCATGTGGTAGTGGTCAACGACGGATCGTCCGATTCCACACCTGAAGTGCTGCAATCGTTCGGGGACCGGATACACGTGATTGAATATTTTCCGAACAGGGGAAAGGGATATGCCTTACGCAAAGGGTTTCGGTACGCTGTGGAAAAAGGGTTCAGGTATGCTGTCACCATTGATTCTGACGGACAGCATTTTGCATCGGATATTCCGTTGCTCATGGAAGCCTCATCCAGAAATCCCCAGGCGCTGATTATTGGCAGCAGACAGTTCAATCAGCCCAATATGCCCGCTAAAAACTCCTTTGCGAACAAATTTTCCAATTTCTGGTTTACAGTTCAGACGGGACATCGTCTGAACGACACGCAGACCGGATACCGCCTCTACCCTCTCCATAAAATGAGCAAAATGCGTTTTTTTACGTCACGCTACGAAACGGAACTGGAAATACTTGTAAGGCTCGCATGGAAAGGAGTCCCTCTTATCCCTGTACCGGTTAAAGTCTATTATGCACCGGAAGGAGAAAGAGTGACCCATTTCAGAAAGGGCAAAGATTTTTTCAGGATCTCTCTGCTGAATACGGCCCTGTGTGTTGCTGCTGTTTTATATGGATATCCTTCAATGCTTTTCAGGAAATGGTAGCTTTTTTCACACATATATATGACTACTTTAAACGTAACAGACGCGGACTTCTGATGCTGTTTATTGTTGTGTGTGCGCTTGGCGCAGGTGGTCTTTTCTTTCTTGATTTCAAAGAGGATATTTCTGCTTTTCTGCCTTCAGATAAAAAAAATGAAAGGATTCAATATGCCTACAGCCACATTGGCGCCGCCAATAAGATTGTTATAAATGTTTCCATGGGAGATACTACCCTGCCGGTAGACAGGTCTCTTATCATGGATGCGGTTGATCACCTGTGCGGACTCCTGGAAAAGGGTCCGGCCCGGGAACACATCAAAGGCGTGACTTCTACCGTTGATCCTTCAGAGATAATGGAAATCAGCCGGTTCGTGACCTCTAATATGGTTTATTTTCTTGACAGTACAGATTATATCAGAATCGATTCGCTCATTACGCCTCAGGGACTGCGCAAACAACTCCCGCTGGTAAAAAGGATGTTGCTTTCTCCCGCGGGTATGGTGTTGCAGGGAACATTCACTTCAGATCCGCTGATGATTTCCGGTGAACTTCTCTCCGGACTTCAGGGTTTTAAACTGAACGATCAATTTGAACTGTACGATAATTATATCTTTTCAAAAGACGGAAAAGAAGCAGTCATTACCGTCGAGTCTGCTTACCAGACCAGTGAAACCGCTGGTAACGGAAAGCTTATTGAGGCTCTGGACCAAGCCGTAACGGAAACTGTGTCTTCATTTGAGGGGAAGGTGTCCGTTGTACCTTTTGGGGCTTCTTATATTGCCCGTACCAATGCATCGCAAATAAAAAAAGACAGTATGATCTCGGTATCCATAGCGCTGGTGGTCATTTTGCTGTTACTTATCTTATATTTCAGAAATCTGCGGGACATTCTTCTTATTGGAGCATCGGTCGGTTTTGGCGCACTCATTGCTTTTTCTTTGTCCGGTCTTCTTACCGACTCATTCTCGCTCATTGCCATTGGAGCCGGTTCAATCATCATGGGCATTGCCGTTAATTATCCACTTCATTTTCTTTCACACGTAAGGGACGGATACCCGGTCAGAGAGACGCTTAACGACATCGTGTCGCCGCTCACGACCGGCAATATTACAACGGTAGGCGCTTTCCTGAGTCTTCTTTTTATCAGTTCCCCTGCCATGAGGAATTTTGGATTGTTTGCCTCGCTGTTACTCCTTGGCACGGTCCTGTTTGTACTTGTTTTTCTGCCGCATATTACCAGAGAAAAGACATCGTCACCGGGTTTCAGATTCGGGATGCTGGGCCGTTCTTCACCGGATAAAAACCGTTTTGTAGTGACTGCCGTACTGCTTATAACCGTTGTCTTATGGTTCTTTAGCCCCGGAGCTGAATTTGATACGGGACTGCAATCCATAAACTATATGACCGCCGAACAGCGAGCCCGGATGGGAAAAATGCTGGACCAGACCCAGGGATCACAACATATTATGTATTACGTCTCGGAAGGACCTACCCTGGACGCGGCTCTCAGAAATTACGAAGAGTCCCTGCCCGTGACAGATACGTTCAGGCGTTCAGGCATAGGACCTTTTGTTCCCTCGTCTTACAAGCAAAAAGAACGGATCGCACAATGGAATGCGTTTTGGGAACCTCGAAGGGAACGGCTCCTGCATGAACTGGATGTTACGTCTTCCGGGCTGGGATTCAAGCCGGGTGCTTTTGAGGCCTTTGCCACTATAATCAAAACCGATTATCAGGCTCGTACACCGGATTACTTTGAACCGCTTATTCGCAATATGGCAGGTAACTATTTATCTGTCAACGAAGACAAGAGCCTTGTATTTAGTATTTTACATGTCAGCCCGGATGAGGCACATACTATTGAAGAGCAATTGAATGCGCAGGACGGAAATAATTTTGCATTTGACTCCGGTTCCATAACACGGATCATGGTCAATGCCCTTTCTGCCGATTTCGACTACGTACTCTATATCTGCGGTATTATTGTTTTCCTTTTCCTGACATTATCCTTTGGCAGGATAGAACTCAGTATCATTTCGTTTCTTCCCCTTGCCATAAGCTGGGTATGGATACTGGGGATTATGGGGTTTTTAGGCTTACGATTCAACATAGTCAATATCATCCTGGCGACCTTTATTTTTGGCATGGGCGACGACTACACCATTTTTATGACCGAAGGCATGATGTACGAGTACTCCTACAGGAAAAAAATGCTGGGGACCTATAAAAACACAGTGGCCCTTTCTGCTCTAATTATGCTTACCGGAATAGGATCACTCATTGTGGCCCGTCATCCCGCCATGCGTTCACTGGCAGAAGTTACCATTATTGGCATGCTGTCGGTTGTTGTTACAACATACATAGTTCCGCCCTTCCTGTACCGTCTGATCACAACCAAGAAAGGAAAATACCGCGAAGAACCCCTTACGCTAAAGAACTCTTTTTACTCTGCATTCGCATTTCTGTTTTTCGTTGTTGGATCTGTTTATCTGACACTTACGGGATTTTTCCTGCTCACTCTGGGAGGTCGGACAGATAAACACAAACTGATTTTCCATAAACGCCTGGCAACGGTATCTGCCTTCGTATTATTTCGTGTTCCCGAAGTTAAGACGCAATTAATTAACAAATACCGAGCGGACTTTAACAAACCTTCGGTCATCATTGCGAATCACCAGTCTCATCTTGACCTGATGGCGCTCATTATGCTGCATCCGAAAATCATTATTCTCACCAACCAGCGTACCTGGCACTCTCCGTTTTACGGGCTTATAATTCGTTATGCCGATTTTCTTCCGGTGGGAGACGATCTGGATCTCGAGATGACACGTATCCGGTCCATGGTACAGAAAGGCTATTCTGTAGCCGTTTTCCCCGAAGGGACACGTTCCAGGGATTGCTCCATCCTCCGTTTTCATAAGGGCGCTTTTCACCTGGCGCAGGAACTGGGGCTTGACATCACTCCCGTGTTGCTGCACGGCTTCGGACACGTACTTCCAAAGGAAGACCTGCTGTTACGCAAGGGACAAATGACCGTCGAGATCCTTCCTGTACTTAGACGTGAAGACATGCTTTTTAGCAAAACGCTGGCTGAACAGAGCCGTATTGTAAGAAAAATGTATATTGCAGAATATGCCAGGATAGCCGGTGAAATTGAAGATGTTGATTATTTTGCAAATAAAGTGATCCACAATTACATTTATAAAGGCAGATCCGTTGAACGCACGGCACGTAAGGTTATGTGCTCTAACCGGAATTTCAGGAAAATGACAGAACAGCTACCCCTGACCGGTGAGGTAACCATAGAAGACCGGCATCAGGGAGCGTTTGCCCTTACAGCAGCATTGGTTCGTAAGAACTTAAAAATCAATGCCTATATTGCCGATCCGTTAATCAGGGAACTGGCCTCACATTGTGTATCGGTTCCTGATAATCTTTGTTTTATCCATAAAATGAAGAACAATGAATGATTATGATGTAGCGATCATTGGAAGCGGACTGGGTGGTCTGGCCTGTGGAGCCATTCTGTCGAAAAATGGCTATAAAGTAGTCGTCCTGGAAAAAAACAAGGTTCCGGGAGGTTGCCTTCAGACTTTTGAGAGAAAGGGAGTGAAGTTCGAGACCGGCATGCATTATATTGGAAGTATGCGTGAAGGAGAAATACTGAACAGGTACTTCAAATACCTGTCACTGAACGATCAGGTGCAATTGAACGAACTGGACCGGAACGGATACGATGTGATTTCATTCGGAGGCAAGCGCTACCCGTTTGCCAACAGCATCGAACCGTTCATTGAAACCCTGTCCCGTTTTTTCCCAAAGGAAAGCGCCTCAATCCGGAAATATATTCGCGACATGGGAGAGATTGCTTCACGCTCACCGCTGTATTCCCTTAATCATTTTGAAGATCCGTACTATACCAATGAATACGCACTGAGCACCGGAGTGGATGATTACCTTATAGAACTCACGGATAATCAGATTTTAAGAAACGTTTTAACCGGTATTATGCCCTTGTACGGCGGCCGTAAAGACGTCACACCGCTCTATTACCACGCTATCATTGCCGATTTTTATAACCGGAGCGCTTTTCGGATTGTGGGGGGAAGCGACCGAATTGCCAGTTCTTTGTGCACTTCGGTTCGTGAAGCCGGCGGTGAGATCATCACTGAGGCCCGGGTGGATAAGATCATTTGCGACCAAAATCGGGCAAGCCGGATCACATTGCGTTCCGGAGAAACCCTGTCGGCATCGCATTTTATCTCGGCCATTCATCCCGCCCTGCTTATGGATATGATAGATACGCCGCTCATTCGTAAAAGTTACCGGAAACGGGTACGAAGTATTCCGCAAACCGATTCAAACTTTACCGTATATATAAAATTCAGGGAACTTACCGTTCCATATATGAATTACAACTTTTTCCATTATCCGGGTCAATCGGTTTGGGAAAGTCCCTACTTCTTTTATATGCACCTGTGCAGGGAAAAAAATCAGCGGATGGCTCACGGCGCCATCTTGTATGAGAATATGCGCTGGGAAGAAGTAGAAAGGTGGAAAGATCTTCCCTGCGGCAACCGTGGGCAGGAATACGAAGATTTTAAGACTATCAGGGCAGAAAAATTACTGTCTGCGCTTGAAAAACAATTTCCGGGAACGGTATGCAATATTGAGAATTACTGGACATCCACACCCCTGACCTATAATTATTATACCGGAACACCTCAGGGAGCCATGTTTGGTATTATGCGAAATAAGAACGACCTGAGAGGTATATCTATTATGCAACGCACCAAAGTGCCCAATCTATACCTGGCTGGGCAAAACATTAACGCTCATGGCATTATGGGTGTGATCATTGGATCTGTCCTTACCTGTGCGGAAATTATGGGTATTGAGCCACTTTTGAAACAAATACAAAACACATAAGATTATGAGAGAGACTATTAAGATGAAGCTGATTTATCCCCGCTGGGAAAAATTGAGAGGTCAGACTACGTTCAATCTGCCTCCTCACGGGCCTGTGGTCTTTGCAGCTTCTTTACCGGAACATGTGGATGTATCATTTACAGATGAAAATGTTGAATCCATAGATTTTGATGAAGAATGTGACCTGGTGGCCATTTCCATGATGTTGTCCACTCAGGTGAAGCGCGGTTGGGCCATCGCCTCAGAATTCCGTAAACGAGGAAAAAAAGTGATCTTTGGCGGTATTGCGACCATGCTTCACGCAGAAGATACAATCCATTATGCCGATTCCGTTTTTCTCGGCGAGTCGGAAGGCCGGATGGAAGAGGTGTTGAAGGATTGGGAAAAATGCGAGCTCAAAAAAGTGTATAATTATATGGGAAAGCTGCCTCCTATTGAATTGGTGGGCCCTGCCCGGAGAGATCTGTACAAAAGAGAACTCTACAATCATAAAGGCGTGCAAATGGTAGATCTTTTCCATGCCTCAAGAGGCTGCCGCTTCAGTTGTTACCCCTGCGCCGTATCGTACCTGGGAGGAAGGGTTTTCAGGCCAAGACCCATGGACAAAGTAGTGGAAGAACTGGCCTCCATTGAAAACAACCGTCTGTTTATTGTAGACAATTCCCTGGCACAGAATAAGGAATGGGAAATGCAGTTATTCCGGGAGATGATCCCATTGAAAAAGAAATGGATAAGCCATACCATTGAAGACGATCCCAAGATCCTGGACCTTGCGGCGCAATCGGGTGCCTGGTATGTCTACCAGGCTGTGTATGACACCTCGGATTATATCAGGGAGCGTATTAAACGTTACCACAGTTACGGCATTGGTGTGGAAGGGACTATCCTTCTGGGCCTTGATAACCAGACAGAAGATGATATTAAACGTCTCATAGATTTTCTGCTGGATATAGACCTGGACCTTGCCGAATTTACCGTTCTGAGTCCTTTCCCGCATACAAAAGCTTACGACGACCTGCTGCGTCAGGGAAGGATCTTTGACCACGACTGGGACCACTACAATGCCGGACAGGTGGTTTATCAGCCGGCGCATATGTCTCCCGAAAAACTGCAGGAGCTTTACGATTACGCCTGGAGTACGTTCTATAAGGATGAATCCCAGGAAGAAAAAATGACACGCCTGTTCATTAAGGTCATGATGAGAGAAATGGAAGACGGCACCTGGGTTCCCAGGGACCGGAAACTGATAAACAAATCATTTGGAAAGGATGTAGTAAGAACTATAGGAAGATAAGCTATGAGAGTGCCCGAAAAGTATTACGACGAAAAATTTGATTTCAGGGGTGAATGGGATATGCTTTCCACATGCGGATTGAAGATCGTAAAAAAAGCCAGCAAAGATATTATAGTGGTTACCGAGTTATACCAGGAAAACCCGGGCACCTCCGTCACCTATGCCGGGAGTTCACTGTTACTGCAGATCTGTGAAGCCAAAGGGCTTGACCTGAACCGCGTGATATATGTGGAATGCAATCCCGATACCCGGTCTAAATTGTCATTTTATAATGAAGAATATTTTTTTGTGCAATTTCGGGAAAAGGATGGTAAACTGACAGATCCTTCCTATAAACAAATGACAGATCAGGAAATATGCGACCTTATATACGGATAGGAAGAATAACAAGCCTCATTATTATTTTTCTCTGCGTTCACCATATCTCTTACGCCCAGGAAGTTATTATTCCCTGGAAGGGTATAAAAGATACCCGGGTAAGGATGTGGGTGTATAAACCAGACGAAGGCAAATCAAACGGGATGGGTGTCATTATATGTCCCGGCGGAAGTTATCATCACCTGGGCATTAAGCACGAAGGTCACCAGGTAGCACGCAGAATGGTTCAGGAAGGGTATACCGCATTTGTACTTCGTTACAGCACCGGTACTTACGGATATAAATACCCATCCATGATGCAGGATATCCAAAGGGTCATGCAATACGTGAACGAAAATGCATCACAATTAGGTATTGCACAGGGAGCTACCGGAGTCATGGGCTTTTCGGCCGGAGGACATCTGGCCGGATGGATGGGAACTTATTTTGACACAAACCTGATGGAAGAATACGGTATTGAGCCCGCCGTATCGCTCAAACCTGCCTTTGTTGCCATGATCTATCCCGTGGTATCCATGCATGACGAAATAGCACACGTGCGTTCGAGAAACAACCTTATGGGCAAAAAATATCCCGATTCCCTGGCATTGCGGCTCTCGCTGGAAGACAATATCCGTAAAGATATGCCACCCGTATTCCTGCTTGCCTGTGAAGACGATCCGGTGGTGAACTGCGAGAACAGTATACGGTACAACAAGGCACTGGATAAGTGGGGTGTGCCCCATCTCTTTGCTTTTTATGAGGAAGGAGGACACGGTTTTGGATACGGCGGCAATAAAACAGAATTTTCCACAACCTGGATAGACATTTTTTTCAGCTGGATGGATACAGTATTTGGATCAAAAAAAAGTATCTTTGAAGATGGAAATTGAATATCGTTCACTCAAAGAAATAAAGAAATACCAGGAAGAACGGCTTGCCGGCGCCCTTGAATACCTCGCGGCCCGTTCGCCTTTCTACCAAAATATGTTCTGTACCCGTAAGATCGATATCAGAAAGATAAAAACCCTGGAAGATTTACGTGCCATTCCTCTCACTTCTAAAGGTGATCTGCAGGCGCATAATCCGGATTTTTTATGCGTTTCCAGGGATAAAATCATAGATTATATTACTACTTCGGGGACACTGAGCGATCCCGTGACTTTTGCCCTTACCGACAAAGATCTGGACCGTCTTGCCTATAACGAAAAGATCTCTTTTGAATGTGCCGGTGCAGGTGAGGGAGATATTTTTCAACTGATGACCACCATTGACAAGCGTTTTATGGCGGGTCTGGCTTATTTTCTGGGAATAAGGAGCCTGGGAGCCGGTATCATCCGCGTTGGCAACGGAATACCCGAATTACAGTGGGACACCATAAACCGAATTAAACCCAATGCCATAGTATGTGTGCCTTCTTTTATTCTGAAGATCATAAAATATGCAGAAGAAAACGGCATTGACTACCGCGCTTCGAGTGTCAGAAAAGCGATCTGTATTGGAGAAAACCTCAGGGAACAGGATTTTTCGCTGAATCTTTTGGGCAGACAGATTGTGGAAAAATGGAACATAGAACTATATTCCACCTACGCATCTACGGAAATGAACACTTCATTCTGCGAATGCAAATACGGTTGCGGCGGACACCATCACCCCGAACTCATTATTTGCGAACTGATAGATGATGAAGGAAATGTGGTCCCGGAAGGAGAAGCCGGAGAACTGGTCATTACTACACTGGGAGTGGAAGGAATGCCTCTGCTGCGTTTCCGCACCGGAGACCTGGCTCGTTTTCATTACGAACCGTGTGCCTGCGGCAGAAAATCTGCAAGAATAAGCCCGCTCATCGGTCGGAGAAACCATATGATAAAATACAAAGGTACAACGCTTTATCCTCCTTCCCTGTACGATGTACTGGATAATGTGTCCTACATTGAGTGCTATCTTATTGAGTTGTCAGACAACGATTGCGGAACCGATGACGTCCTTATAAAGATATCTCTTAACAATTCGGCTGACCCCGTGGAAGATATTTGTAAAGCACTGAAAGACAAATTCAGGGCAAAGGTCCGGGTAGCTCCCGAAATTGAAATAGTACCCGGTGAAGAATTAAAAAGTATCGTTTACCGCGATACTATGCGTAAACCGGTTAAACTTATTGATAAAAGGAATCATGGCAGATAACAGGTTCGACGATATACGTCCTTATTATGATTCTGAAATACCGGCGGCGATGCAGCGTATTGCAGAATACCCCATGCTCACTGCGGTATCTGAATGGCTTTTCCCGGGAAGACCGGTTTCTGTATTGCGCGAACAGATCCGGTCAATTACAAGTACGGCGCAACTGCATTCACAGGTAATGTACCCCATTATCCAGCAAATCATCAAACGTTCCATGACACAGTTCACATATAGTGGAGCAGAGCATCTTCTTAAAAACAAAGGAATGCTCTTTGTTTCCAATCACAGGGACATTGTGCTGGATTCCTTCCTGCAACAGATGGTGATTTATGAGAACCGTTTTCCTGTGGCTGAAATCTCTTTTGGGAGTAACCTCATGAAATCTCAGTTTTTAGTAGATCTCGGCAAATCCAACAAAATGTACCGTGTGGAACGAAAATCGGAGGACCTGCGCAAATTTCTGAAAGATTCTATACATCTTTCCGAATATATCCGGCACTTGCTCACAGAGGGTGAATCCATCTGGATTGCACAACGTAACGGACGCACAAAAGACGGCAATGATTTAACCGATAAGGGATTGCTAAAAATGTTCAGCATGAGTGGGTCTAAAGACTCCGTCGCTTCTTTTGAAGCCCTGCATATTGTGCCGGTGGCTATATCTTATGAACTGGAGCCCTGCGACCTTTTCAAGGCCAGAGAGGTCTACCTGAGCCGGAACGGAAAAAAGTACAACAAAGCCCCAGGGGAAGATGAACACAGTATTATCACCGGAATTATGCAGCCTAAAGGACATGTTCATATACACCTCTGCAAAGCTGTTTCCGGAGAAGACCTGGTTCCTTTTGCACACATGAGCGGAACTGATTTTCTGATAGCCCTGGCAGACCTGATAGATGAACGTATTTATTCCGGCTACAAACTCTACGGAACTAATTTTGTCGCTCACGACAAATTGCATGGTTCAGAAAGGTTTGCTGCCAAATATACAACAGATGACTTATGTTTCCTTGATGAACGTTTACAGCAACTCTACCGGTTAATGGATCATGAAGACGATATACTGACTTCCATTTTCCTGGGCATTTATGCTAATCCTGTTGACAATTGCTTTCAAGAACCATGAAAACAGTATTCAGATTATGCCTGTCCATTTTGTTATTAATGACCGTCATCGGTGCCTATCCGCAATCGGGCAACTCATCTGCAGCGCATAGCAGTGCCATTAGAAATATCATCGCATTCTTTTCCGCTCCGGTCGAGTATTCCAGGACCCCGGTTTATATGGACAGGAAAACCTTTGAGGACCGGATACTGGGACACACCTGGGAATCACAGCGTGAGGCGGGCCGCAGCCGTTTTGAAAAAGAAACGGACAGTACCTATCTGGCAAGAATTGTTTGGGTTCCCGATTCTCATTTTACAGACGGAAAACCTCCCTTGGATTTCCGCAACCCCGAAAAATCAAAGCGTCTGAATCCAATTATCGGCCTGGTCTATTCGAGCGGTATCAAATACATAGACGGTAAATGGATAGCTCCCTACCTGTACCATCCCAACTTCGGCATCACGGCAGGAAAAGGTGTCATTTTCTTCAATATAGAAGGCGATTTAATTGTTCGTGGAACAAAATGGGGCTTTTCTGCTACAGAATGTTACAAAATCGTGGATTTTACGCCGGACATCTGAGATATCCTAAATTTGTATATCAAATAGTGTACCCATGATCTGGAACGAATCTATCGAATGTATGGATGGTGGTGCGTTACGTAAAATCCAAACCATCCGGCTCAGAAAAATGGTAGAATATGTGTATCATAATACGCCTTTCTACCGCAAAAAAATGCAGGAACTCGGTCTTTCCCCACAGGATATTGAAACCCTGGAAGATATTCATAAACTGCCCTTTACCACAAAAACAGACCTGCGCGACAATTATCCTTTCGGGTTATTTGCCGTTCCCATGAGCCAAATCACGCGAATTCACGGTTCCTCGGGAACTACCGGTAAACCTACTGTAGTGGGTTACACGCGTAAAGACATCAATCTGTGGACCGAATGCCTGTCCCGATGCTTTACGGCATACGGCGCCACAAAAGACGATATTTTTCAGATAGCATACGGATACGGATTATTCACTGGCGGTCTGGGTGCCCACTACGGGGCCGAGAATATAGGGGCATCAGTCATCCCTCTTTCGAGCGGAAATACTGAAAAACAAATTCACCTGATGCACGATTTCGGCACAACGGTGCTTTGCTGTACTCCCTCTTATGCTCTGTTTATGGCCGACGCCATAAAAGATATGGGAATTGACCGGGACAGCCTCAAACTGAAAGCAGGTGCTTTTGGAGCGGAACCCTGGACCGAAAATATGCGCCGGGAAATTGAAGAAAAACTAGCCATAAAAGCCTACGACATCTACGGGCTGAGTGAAATAAGCGGCCCCGGTGTTGGCTTTGAATGTGAATGCCAGAACGGGACACACCTGAACGAAGATCATTTCTACCCCGAGATCATAGATCCGGTCACCCTGGAACCGCTCGGCGAAGGACAGAAAGGAGAACTTGTGTTTACGCATCTGACAAAAGAGGGCATGCCCCTGCTCAGGTACCGCACCAAAGACCTCACCTCGCTTCACTACGGAAAATGCTCCTGCGGGCGCACACTTGTAAAAATGGACCGCATCCTGGGACGAAGCGATGATATGCTCATAATCAGAGGTATTAATGTTTTCCCCACCCAGATTGAATCTGTCATTCTGGACTTGCCGGAATTTGAACCGCATTATCTGCTCACTGTAGACAGGATAAACAATACGGACCGGATGGAGCTTAAGGTGGAGGTTAAACCGGAGTTTTACTCCGATGAGATCAACAAGATGCTGGCCCTGAAAAAACGCATAGGCGATAAACTGCAGAATGTACTGGGACTTGGCGTTGATATAAAACTGGCGGAACCCAGGAGCATAGAGCGCAGTACAGGGAAGGCAAAACGAGTAATTGACAACCGGAAATTCAATTGATATGAAAATGGTAGCAAAACAAATTTCCATCTTCCTGGAAAACAGGCAGGGACGCCTTATGGATGTCACCCGGGTTCTGGCAGAAGAAAACATCAATTTCTCGGCCCTTTGCATTGCCGAGAACAATGAATTCGGCATCCTGCGCGGCATTGTTTCTGACCCTCAAAAGGCCTGCGATGTGCTAAAGAAAAAGAATTTTGCAGCCAGTTTGACCGATGTACTGGGCATAAGCTGTCCCAACAAACCGGGTATGCTTTCCCTGATCCTGAAGAAACTGGCTGACTCAGGCATATTCATCGAATATATGTATTCTTTTGCCCTGAATCATGCCACCATTACGGTCATCAGGCCAAATGACCTGGAAAAATGTATTGAAGTACTGCAACGAAATGAGGTTGAGTTGATTGACCCTGAATCAATGTACAATCTTTAATCATTTTACTACAATCGCATTGGCAACACGTCTTGCTCCCAGCGCGTCGAACTGCTTATTGTCCGAGGGATGATTGACCGTTTGAACCGGTAAGGTTGCATTTTTTCTAACGCAAAGAGTTGAGGATCCTCCCCCATCGAGATTCACCGCATCATATGCCCTTATCCACTTTAAAATCTGCTGCAGTTCCTCCAGCGACATGCCTGCAGCCCTGGCAGCCCTGCCGTCCACAACAACCATCAAAACTCTTCCGCCCCGCCGGATCCCTAAAGCGGTCCGCGGATGTCTTGTAGTATAGAACGACGAGGAAAGCAAAGGCATGTTTTCCCCTTTGAACCGCAACAGGGGTCCGCTCGTAAGCACATCTTCGGCCACAATACTCCTCTCCCAGTCTTCTCCCGGGGCTGTTTCCATGTCGGAGTCAGGAACACGGTAAACGGACAGTTTTCCTTTATTCGAAACCGCAATAGCAGCCGTCTGATGAAACAGTCGTCTGTTTTCCTTAATCTGGTTAGGGGCAAGATCCCGGTTATCCACCCTTAGATAATCCACTGAATTCCATGGTGCGTCCAACGCAAAAAATGATCCGTTAATCCCGGCAAGAGCCCCGGAATAGGCCACAAAATCTTCCGTAAGAACCAATATGCTGTCGGCCACAATATCAAATCGAAACGAATTACGGACTTCCAGTATGGAGACAAACTGGTTGGAATGGAACAGAGAGCTGTCCGTAAAGGCACATTGCCTGAGTTTAATGCCTCCCCAGTGAATGATCCTGGTTTTCCACGGGCCGTTTACAAAAGCCAGGGAATCCTTATTTTGTGCCGGAGCTACACATACCGTCAAAAGAAGGATAACAAAAGCCAATAATCTTTTATTCATTTTGAATAATTTTAATGGTTATATTTGGATAATATTTGTTAAAAATAGAAAAATATGAGACAGGTTGTCGATTTTTTAACCGGATTGCGCTCAAATAATAACAAGATATGGTTTGATGCACATAAAACGCAGTACCTGGCTGCCAGGAAAGAATTTGAAGCCTTTACAGAGCAATTGATCGCAGGGATTGCACTGTTCGATCCGGACGTCATTGGCCTTACTATAAAAGATTGTACTTACAGAATTTACCGGGATATCCGGTTCAGCAATGATAAAACTCCGTACAAGACCCATATGGGAGCCTATATCTGTCCAAAGGGGAAAAAATCGGGATATGCCGGCTACTATTTTCATGTAGAAGCTCCGGGCTCGGAATATATTGGGAACCACCTCCTGAGCAGCGGTTTATATTGCCCCGAACCACATATTCTTAAAAGCGTCCGTGAAGACATAATGATAAACGGAACGGAATACGAATCGGCCATACGCCTGGCCAGGGGATTTACCCTGGATACAGAAGATATGCTCAAAAAAGTTCCCAACGGTTTTCCCAAAGATTCCCGTTATGCAGAATATTTCAAGCTGAAACATCATTTGATCTCCCGAACCATGGACGAAGCTTTTCTTATGAGCGGGCAATTGCTTGATAACACCTTACAGGAATTCAAAAGAACCTATAAATTCGTTAATATTTTAAACCGATCCGTTACCTATGCCATTATGCAATAAAATCAAAGCCGGAATTATAGGTTTCGGTCGTATGGGCGAAATGTACCTGAAGCAGATGATGCTGGATGAAAGATGGGATATCGCCTATATTTGTGACATTGATTCCGAGGCTCTTTCCATTGCCGGACAATTGGCTCCGGACACTACCCGGCTGGTTAGCGATAGTCAGATCCTGTTTGAAGATCCCGATATCCGTGTGGTCGTGCTCGCCACCCTTGCCGACTCAAGGAAAGAACACCTGCTGAAAGCTATCCGTTACGCAAAACATATTATAACAGAGAAACCGGTTGCTTCTGCCATAGAAGACGAATGGGACCTGCTGCACCGGCTGGAGAAATCCCCGGTGATGGTCACCGTGAACCTGCCTTTGCGAAATGCCTGGTACCATAATACTATAAAAGAGTTCATTCGCTCAGGCGAAATTGGAGATCTGGCTATTGTACGTGTATGCCACATGACCCCGGGACTGGCTCCCGGTGAAGGACACTGGGCCGAAGGTCCGCTGTTCCACGACTGCGGAATGCACTACGTAGACATTGCGCGCTGGTATGCAGAAAGCGAATTCAAAACCTGGCATGCCCAGGGAATCAGGATGTGGAACTATGTGGATCCCTGGTGGTTGCAATGCCACGGAACTTTCGAAAACGGCATTGTATTTGACATCACACAGGGACATGTTTACGGTCAGCTTGCCAAAGATCTTACACATAACGGATATACCGATATCATCGGCACAAAAGGTATTGCCAGGATGACGCACGATTTTGTCACCGCTACCGTAGAATTACACGGAGTGACTCAAACCCGGCGGATTGAAGAACCGTTCGGAGACAAAAATCTGGATATTCTGTGCCGCCTGTTTGCCCAATCGGTAGATAAGGGTGTTATGGATCCCTCGCTCCCCAAAGTAAAAGATGCGGTCATAGCCTCGGAATATGCCTGGAAATTTCTGGAAGATGCCATAAAGAACGACCTGCCTTCCAGAGGAACGCTCAAAACATTACAGGCCATACGCGAAAGAAGGAATACTCAAAGAATAGGATACGGACTGCTCAGGAAAAAGAAATAACCAAAACCCTAATATTATGAGACGGATCATTATTGTTGGAGCCACTTCGGGTCTTGGTAATGAGCTCGCCAAAATTTTCATTTCCCTGGGATGGAAAACCGGTATTGCCGGAAGACGGTCCTCTGTGCTGGAAGAAATGAAGTCCGCTGCCCCTGATCAGGTAGAATACCAGGTCATGGACATTACCCGGCCCGAGGCTCCGGAACAGCTGCTGGATCTGATACAAAGGCTTGGCGGGATGGATCTCTACTTTCACAGTGCGGGAACTGGGAAAAGAAACCCGCAGCTGATCCCGGAAATAGAAACGAATACTACGCAGCTGAATGCCATGGGTTTCGTAAACATGATCACTTGTGCTTTCAATTACATGAAAGAACACGGCGGAGGTCACATTGCGGCTATTACTTCTGTTGCCGGCACAAGGGGCATGGGGCTCAACCCCTCCTATTCTTCTACCAAGAAATTCCAGATCACATACCTGGACGCGCTGGCCCAGCTGGCAAGAAATCTTGAAATTCCCGTTCGGATAACCGATATCCGTCCGGGTTTTGTAAAAACACCCATGTTATCTCATGCGGATTATCCGCTGTTAATGGATCCGGGTTATGTGGCCCGAAAGATATTCATTGCCCTTACGAAGAAGAGAAGACGCGTTATTATCGATTACCGTTTCGGGATCATTACGTTTTTCTGGAAACTCATTCCCCAGGCGATATGGGAACGCATAGACATTGGTCACCGCTAAACTTTCCTTGTCTTTTCAAATTGTTCTGCCAGACGATCAACAGCCGTTTTAAGAATGGATCTGGGACAGCCCACATTCAAACGCATGAATCCTTCACCGCCGGGACCGAACATGGCGCCGTTATTCAATGCCAGGCCGGCTTCTGTAAAAAAGCCGGGTATGTCGTCTATTCCGTATTCTTTTAAACCGCGGCAGTCCAGCCATACCAGAAAAGAAGCATCGGGCCTGGGGACCTTAATGGCCGGAATACGTTCCGATATTGCGGTTACAACATAATCTATATTATCTTCCACGTAAGCGAGCATCTCTTTGCGCCAGTCTTCACCAAGGCGGAAGGCTGCCTCGGTAGCAACAGTAGCCATAAAAGTAGTATCACTAAGCTCATTGGCATGAAGAAAATTATAGAACGGTTCACGAACGGCCCGATTGGGAATAACTGCAAATGAACTGACGATGCCGGCCATATTGAATGTTTTACTGGGAGCTCCAAAGGTAATACTAATCTCAGCCGCACGGGGTCCGGCCATAGCAAACGGATTGTGCTCATTTCCGTATAATGCCATATCTGCGTGGATTTCATCGGATACGACCAGTACATTGTATTTCGCACACAGGACGGACAGTTCGTTCAAGGTGTCTTTGCTCCATATGCAGCCTCCCGGGTTGTGAGGGTTCGAAAGCAGCAGTAAGGGACAATATTGATTTTTCAGTAACGATTCAAGGTGAATAAAATCCATATGATAACGTTTTCCGTTCCATATGAGCGGATTGTTGAGCACCTTCCTGCCGTTATGTTCGGTTACCAGGCGAAAAGGATGGTAAACAGGCGGCTGAATGATCACAGGATCGCCCGGTTTTGTGAATACGTTCACAGCCAGTCCAATTCCTTTGACAATCCCCGGAATGTATGCAAGCCATTCGCGCTCTACATGCCATCCGTGACGGGCATACTGCCAGTCTGTTATGGATTTCCAATATGAGTCGGGAGGCATTGTATAACCGTATATGGGATGTTCAAGTCTTCGGATAAGAGCTTCCCTTATAAAAGGAGGCGTTTCAAAATCCATGTCGGCAACCCACAGGGGAATCAGGTCTTCGCGCCCGAATAGACTCTTAAGTCTTCCGTATTTTACGGTATCGGTTCCCCGGCGGTCAATAATCTTATCAAAATGGTACATCAGATGGTAATATTATGTAATGATTCGGGTTTTCCTATATCAACCATGCGCAGTCCGGGCATTTCATAGCCTCTGATAACAGATCCTGCTGCCTGGCTGAGATAAAAATCCACAATAGAAAAAACGTCCGGCCAGGATTGCATTTTATCAAATATTTCCGGGGAGATCACATGGATCCCGGCAAAAGCCTTCAGCTGACAGTCTTCTGGACGGAGCGAAGCAAACGGAGAACGCACTTCACCGGTTTTCAGGTTGGTCCATCCTGCCAGACGTCCGTCCTTGTCAAACAAAAAGTACCTTTCTGTTTTTCTCTCACTTACCAAAAGGGTTGACAAACATTCAGCGGGGTTATGAGCCAGAAAGAAAGAGAGCAGATCCAAATTTGAGATGATATCTACATTGTGTACCAGAAAAGGCCTGGACCTGTCCAGCAGATCTCCGGCTTTTTTTATACCTCCGCCGGTGTTAAGCAACAGATCACGTTCGTCCGAGAAGTTGATTTTCATGTGCCAATCGCTGTGCCGCTCCAGGTATTCTGCCGCAAAACGCTCTATCATATCGGCCATATGATGCACATTAATAACAACGTGATTGAATCCGCTGTAATACATCTTATCGAGCAGGATTTCAATCATGGGTCTTTCAGGGTCCGTATTGTTCACGCGCACCGGGACCAGCGCTTTTGGCAGGTGATCTGTAAGGGGTTTTAAGCGAGTCCCCAGTCCGGCCGCAAATAGTAAAGCCTGCATAGCAGATATCAAAGGTCTTTTTCAATTTCCAGTTCCCTGTGGTACAGGTGAACGTGCACATCGTATTTCCGGGCAATGTATTCCGCCATATGACCGGCGCAGTATACCGAACGGTGCTGACCGCCTGTACAGCCGAATGCACACATGAGATTAGTAAATTTCCTCTCCATATAACGTTGTACGTGAGCATCCATAAGCGCATAGGCATGTTCCAGGAATGTAATCACTCCCCCGTCATTCTCCATAAAATCCACTACCTGGGGATCTTCTCCCGTAAAGTGGCTGAAATGCTCAAATTTACCGGGATTGGCAAGGCCTCTGCAATCGAAAACATAACCGCCGCCGTTGCCGCTCAGGTCGTTGGGAATACCTTTTTTATAGGCAAAGCTGCATACGTAAACCTGTAATTTTTTATCGTACGCCATTTCCGAGTACTGGCGCATCTCGGTCAGTTCTTTCAGGACCGAGGTCAGGTAAGGATATTCGAAAAAGGGTTCCTTAAGCAGGTCACGGATATTATCTATGGCAAAGGGCACACTTTGCAGGAAATGCGGTTTTTTTTCAAAATAGCCCCTGAAACCATAGGCGCCCAAAACCTGTAAAGTTCTGAAAAGCACAAAATGGCGCAAATGCTTCAGGAATTTCTTTTCATCTGCGGGAATATATTTTTTTAGCGATTCAAGGTAAGTGCTTATGAGTTCGCTTTTCAGCTCGGCAGAATAATTGGCTTTTGCCTGCCATATGAAAGAAGCTACGTCATAATAGATCGGGCCCTTTCTTCCTCCCTGAAAA
>Ga0265294_10000651_pt1 | contig 46460 bp, 61 predicted proteins | sample MunlanPumphouse3_FD_192504 | JGI IMG/M metagenome (GOLD analysis project Ga0265294, IMG submission 192504) | Groundwater microbial communities from a municipal landfill in Southern Ontario, Canada - Pumphouse #3 | ecosystem: Environmental > Aquatic > Deep subsurface > Groundwater | place...
AGATTTGCGTTCTGCCGACCGCCAGAATAGCCATTCATCTTTGCCCGTGAGATTGCTAACAAGTATTCACTTTTGTGAAACATAGCGATACTTGGATCGTACCATTCCTGCCCTGACTGGCTGCGAATGCCAACAACCCAGCCTGTCGTGTCAGGGTCTTCGTCTGTTCCGGTGCGTATGTCGGGGATGTACTCGACCATTGTGGCTACAGAGGAGACGGCATTACTTGCTGTAGTCGCGGATGTCTTGGCCTCGTCTTTGTAACCGGCCGCTTCGGTTGCATAGGAATTGGCCTCGGCTGCTTTGGTGGCTGCATCCGACGCCTGCTCCTTGGTGTAGTTCGCTCTTTCCGTTGCGGTTGCGGCCTGGGTCGTTGCGGTTGCGGCCTGGGTCGTGGCGGTTGCGGCCTGGGTCGTTGCAGTTGCGGCCTTTGTTATGGCAACAGCTTCTGCATCTTCAGCCCCGTGCTGTGCTGTCTGGGATGCAGTAGCCGCAGCTTCCGATAATCCTTGTGCTGTTTCTGCCCTAGTCTGAGCGGCTTCGGCACCAGACTGTGCATCTTGGGCATCAGACAACGCTTCATCAATTCCATCCTTTGCAGATTGGACGGCAGCAACCTGCGTGTCGCCTTCTGCTTCCACCCTGGCAACTTGCGTGTCACCTTCAAAGACAATATCTGTATCCAGAATTTGCCCGGCACCACGGCACTCATACCTGTCAAGCTCAGAGATGTCGGATAAATTGCAATTAGTGTTCGGTACTGATGCGTACACCCGTACTGTCTTCTGTAGACTTGAAATCTTAAATAGATACTCTGAGCCTTCTGTTCCAAGTTCATTCGGGAAAACATCCAACACGGCGATACCGTCAGCATCAGTTGTTGCGGTGCACACCGACGGGACAATCCACCCATGATACCGCTCAATGCACTGAAGTTTTGCCGTGACATTTGCGCCCTCAATGGGATCACCCTGCTGATCGTATGCGCGTACAGTAACCGCGACGGTTGGTATTGTTGCCATATCGTACCTTCTCCTATGCAAACGTGTGTGGCTTCACACGCAATCTTCTATTTACTTTGCCACCGTTGCACGCGCGTATAGTAGCATTTGCAACACCGGCGGAAAATTTCTTTGTATGGTATGCTACAACATTCGGATTAAACCATTCACGACCTGATTGAGCAAAGAGTATTGCAAGTGCTCCGTGGGCAACGGTCATTAGGTAGTCACTAACAAGCCATTGTTCTATACTGCTTGCATCATACGACGGCCTAAGTGCCAGTTTTATAGTTACCGACTTATCTTCTTTAACTGGCGAACTTAACGTAATGATTTTCCCGTCAAGTGAAACACTGAAATCTGAATCTGGTGATAACGGTAAACTGTCCATATCGACGTTCTGAACAGATACAAGTTCGGCATTGGATGGAAATTCAAGATCAACCTCCTGGTTGCCAGGATAAACAACCGCCGGGTCCATCGTGTATGTCCATATATGCGACCTCTCGCATAGCTCGCGTAACGCCAACTTAATAGCCGTCACCATTGTTTGCTTTGGAGCATTCGGGACTTCTGGACGGACAACGGATAGGAAATCTGCATATTCTGCCATAAGCTATTTACCTTTTCCTCCTGGTCGTTGTTTGACTTGATCCGGGAAGAATAAATCGGACTTGAGTTTTACACCGATGGATTGATAAAAAGCCTGTGCATGGTGCTGTGCACGGGTAAAGTTTGCGTCAGAGTTATCACCGGAAAAAATCAAGTAGAGCATCCACTGAGCGGTAGCACCAGCGAACGGGGATGGGAGTGGAAACGTGTCTGTAGAACTCGTTATTATGGTGGGTTCTGCGGAGTATGTCAGTTCAACGTAGGTGCGTTCAGATAACGACGGAGATATATAGAACACCTGCGGGTTTATGAGCTTATCGTAAGCGTAGTTATCAACGACTGTTCCAGTTATATTCCAGTCAAACCCGTTCATCGCCTCTCGCGTAACACGGAAACACGGGTCGCCAGGAGTCTCCCCATCATCGCCCATGTTCTGTATTATTTCGAGAAGAGACAGCGCGTCATACGTTGCACCGTGTGTTTCGATTTTTGGTATTGTTTGCCGCGATCCTGTCTCAAGCTGAACCGATTCAGTTACGGATGTCGAATCAGGGCGATTGATGGCAACTTCTCTTATGGCGGCATTTATCAGATCAACCATAGACAACTTGTCCGTGGTGATTTCCCAAGGCCATCTTCTTGACGATCCAAGGTCTTGAAGCGCACCGGCAACGAGAAGAAAAATTTCTGATACAAGCATTCTTCACCCCTTAAACAGACCGTTTACTCCGCGGCCTTTGAATTTGTTTTTGTTTTACTTTTTTTGGATTTCGATCTGGCGGGGCGTGGTTTCGGAGGTTTCTTTGCGGCAATATGAGCTTCATCGAGCTTGACTTTGCTGTACAGTTCCATGTACGGCTTTTTAGCAAGTGCTTCAGAGTACACCCAGATAAAGCCATCTCGCTTGTCTCTGAGATATTTTATTTCAACATCTGCCATCGGTTACTCGTTTTGTTTTAGTGGCCGGGCATTCAAGTGAACACCCGGCCAAGCTGGTTATTAAACAGTGCCCTTGGTTGCGTAGAGAAGGGCGAGAGCCTCGGGTTTCAGAGTCTCGTAGCCGTAGACATTCAAGCCACGAACAATGTCACCGAAGGTCGATTCAGCACGCAGAGTCTCCATCTTGGTCATCTGACTTGCCCAAGTAATGGCGTCGTTATGACCGGCCATAATGTGAAAACAGGTGCTCGATTCATCAACAACCGAATAGAGCAGGTTGGAGCTGTACAGGGTAAAACGGTCGATAACCCCAAGACGACCATTCCGCATAACGGAGGTAGAGTCTCCGGTGATGGAAGCATCTTTAAGGTCAGATTTCTTAATCATACCTGCAGCCCAAGCAGGAAGTACAACCCAACGCCCGTTTTCGGGGACATTGGCCTCATCGAGAACAGTTCCAAGATCAACGATATAATCGAGGATGTTGGATTTGGTAAGAGACACTGGTGCGCCGGTTGCGCCAAGGTTAAACGCTGCAGAGATTCTTCCTGCAGTTGCGCCCTTGTTGGCGGAGTCGGGATCAGTGGCGATGTCTGCGAAGAACTCAGTATCAGTTACAATCTTCATCTGCTCACTGGCATCATCAGACCACTGGTTGATCAGCTTGAGGTCAGACTGAACTGCGTCAACATCGTCCAAGGCAAAGGCAAAATACTTACCCTTGTCGATAGTCAGGCTTTTGTTCTCGGCCTCGGGAGTCTCGGATACGAGAGTCTGTCCCTTGGTGTAATCACGAATGGTGATGGTCGGAGTCTGGCGAATAATTACTTTATCGCCCTGACTTTTGATTTCCGTTTTGTTTACGTCCCGGCTATTTATACCGGGCTCCTACGGCTCTCACCGTAGACCGGACTATATCTTAGAATGTCTCTTCCTTGGCTTCTTATCTTTCCCGCGCCCAACCTTACCAACATGGTGTAGCCGTGTGTGTTCCGAAAGAAGCATAAGTTCTAAATTATCAATAGCGTTATTCTTTTTATTGCCATCAACATGATGGGCAATCTCACCATCCTCTAAGTACCGGCCTAGATATTTCTCAATAACTAGGCGGTGCTCTCTTACATACCCCTTGCAATCTGCGCCCGGATGATCTGGTGCCTTAACTAAGATATACCCATTATACGTTTCGATAAATCCTTTATGGTATTTATCGTTAGTGCGTACACCTGCTTTCTTCGCAGCTTGAAGTACACCAGTTTTAGACATCCCAAGAATTTCTGCAATCTCGGAAGTTGTTTTTCCTTCCATTACAAGACTAGCGACCTTTACGTGCGTAGTATTGTATTTATTGTGGGGTTTCCTTGGAATATCGTAATGCTTCATCCAGTTTAGAACCAGCTTTTTTGATATTCCAAGATGATCCGCAACGCTTTGAATTGAGCCATGTTCTTTATAGAGTTTTTCAAGAACATCTTTTTCAATGTAGAACTTATTTTTGACATAAACCATACGGCCTCCTTTTTTTTTGGGAGCCATTTTATCACCTTAACGGTCTATGTCAAGCTATGTGAGACAATCTCCCCGCACTCGTGGACGCTTCGCCATACCGTAGTGGGTTAGGCTACTACGTCTAGTCTCTGGACCTTCCACTTGTTTCCAAGAGGCTTGGCTGCTGATTGCCCAATTTTTTCCTTTTCAAACCTTCACGCTTGTAATTGCTTACTACGTTGTGGTGGAAAAACTCTAAGGGTGTTCCAGCAATTCACGGGGTTTAACGAGAGCCAAATATCAACCCTCGTAATCGGTGTTAGTGATAGAAGCGGCAAGAGTGGTATCGTAATACTTTGTAATCAGCTTGCCGGACCAAATTTCAGGAATAAAGGTACCCGAATACTGCGGGTGCCCCTGTGCTACTGCAAAAGACATAATTTATACCTCCGTTACATAAGCAACGCAGGAAGTCGTGCACTACAACTTTATTATAAGGTTATGCGCCCCTCGACCTGCGCGAGCATTATGTCACGTTCGATTTTGTTTTGTTCATCTTCACGCCCCTTGAAATCGCCATCCTTGACTGCCACATAGAACGCCTTGATCTCTTCTCTGGTGTAAGTCTTCGGTTCGTCAGTGTTACGAACTGAGCTTCCTTTTTTGGTCCCTGGCAATACCATGCGTTCAAGTTCGCGCTGTTTCTTGGACTTGGGGTCGCTTGCTACAGGCTTGCGAGTCTCTGCTGGTTTGACCGAAACGCCCACGAGCTTCTTGTATGCGTTGAACATACGGATCACTCTATCGACGTTGAGGTTCGCGGCGGCTTCATCCAAAGCTGGTTTCCGCGCATAACCGGTCACTTCATCGACACCGGCAAGCCAATCAAGAAAGCCCTTGTCCACATTCCATCGTTCCCAATCGGGAACTTCCTTTGCGAGTTTTCCCAGGAATTTTTCTTTGGCCGATACCTGGACAGTCTCGCCTACTGAATTGACACGCTGATTTACGTTGTTGAGATAAGCCTCGATTTCTCGGGCCTTTGTCACAACCTCTTCGCGTGCAACCCTACGAACAAAATCAATAAAATCCTGCCCGTATTCTTCGACCTCTTCAGGGGTAGCGCCAGCCGTTGACTTCTTGGCCGGTTCTGCCGGTTTCTCTTCAGCTCTGGCCTTTTGAGCTTCTGCAAGAATGAGCTGGTTTTGCTGTCGCAACTGCTCAATCTCTTTGTAGAGACGTGGTACTTCGGCGTCATACTTACCCTGCAAAACTTTGAAGCGATGCTCGAAAAGAGATTCGTCCGTGGAGATGGTTTCCTTTCTGCCAGTCCGTTCGTTTTCTGCGGGTGTTGGCTCCGGGGCATTGACCACGTTTCCTTCTTTCGGGGTTTCCGTCGCAGCTTCATTGCCAGCCGTTTCTTCGGTATTGGTGCCTGATGCTTCGGTGTTGCCTTCTGCTTCTTTGTTGCCATACGCCTTTTCGTACGCCTTCTCAGACGCATCTTTTGCCTTCTGAATCTGTTCCGGTAGGGCCATTACTGGTGTCTCCTTGGTGAGCCTTGCGGTATTCACCGATTATTTTGTCACAAGTGAGCCGCGTGGTATTCGCTTGTGATCGTTGGTATGTAAAAAAAATTATCTTCGTTTTTTCTCAAGCATTTCGCGTGAGTTCTCAATGGTGCTCATTACAAAATGAATGAAGTATAACGCACCTTGAATCTGTTGGACCTCATCGCCCTGGGCAAACACAATCCTGAACTCAAGGTTCTTCTTCTCCTCTTCAATCCACTTCTTGACTACGGAGAAATCAGCGGTGTTCTTTATCTCGCTCATTGCGCGAAGAACATTGGCAGGTGGTGTTTTTAAAGTGTACACTACGCCGCCACTCCTTGCTGTTGTGGTTGCGCCTGTTGCGCCTGCTGTTGAGGCTGCTGTTGAGGCTGCTGTCCTTGCTGCTGCTGTGGCAACTGCCAGCCATCAACGCTGTTCTGGCTATTTGCGAGCATCCTCATCTTCTCTTCAATCTCGGTGAGCTTATCCGGTGTCGGTAAGTATTCTGCCGGGTCAATATCAGAACTCTTGAGGATTTCCGCCCACAACTTAGCACGGCCCTTGGGTCCAAATATCTGAATATCAACAGGATTAGCGGAAGCCTGAAGCAATCCCATGCGAACTTCCTTCTGCTGGTGCCTTGCAAGCATCTCAGACGATCCTGTGGCAACTGGCTTGAGGTCGCCCTTGATTGCCTCGTCGTCGCTGTACATCATGTTGAACTGACAGAACCCAGAAATAACGCCCTGGATAACAGTATCAATGTTTGAAATGAGGTTCTTGATACCTTTGGTGGCATTACCCATGAGCATATTCAGGCCGGAGCTTGTACGTCCTGCACCGCCAAGGTTCATCGAAGAACCATAGGCAAACGAGGGAATAGCCAAATAATCGTCAGCGAGCTTGGAGAAATACTGGAATACTTGGAGTAGTGTACCCGCAATAGATTCCGGGTTGAAAAATCTTATGGCCGGGGCACCGCCTGCAGTGGATGTCATGTCGTTGGTGACAGGCCAGACCTTCCAAGGGTAAATATCGTAAATGTCGTCAACGTCAGCCACACGGTCCACATTGGCCTCAACCTGTGGGCCAGAGGCGATACCCATGTTATTGTCCAGGGAACGGGCACAGGCGTTGCACATATCCTGCGGGTCAGCGATAACCTCACACGGAGCTTTGCCCCAGAATGATCCGGGGATAGGCTCATAGGATGCTATGTGGTACGGTTTCTTTCCCAGAGGATCTGGATTCAAGACGGCTTTGATTACATACCGCCCAATCATCCAAACACACACATCATACTCAGCCTCCTGGTCGGGGATGTCTTCTTCCTCAAGTCCCCACTCAACAAGCATCTTGCCCTGGACAGAACCCCACATTTCAAGGGCGTCTATCGTTGATTCCGTGTTCTTCTCGGTGGAAGAAACCTTGTCTGGGTCAACTGCATCCCGCTCATCTGTCACAGTCCACAACCAGGACTTCAGGCCGCCACTTCCATACTCAGAAAGTACAGACCTCACTGCGTCCTCGTCGTACCCATCAACACCAATAAGTTCCTCAAGATCACGTCTTGTGAGGCGATGGATTTCAAAAATATCTCCATCATCAGGCTTAACAACTCCCGCCCCAGGGAAAATATCAAACGGACTGCATCTCGCCACTTCCGGCTTGATAGTCCTCTCAACTATCGGTTCCCATGACTGCTGACCTGTCTCCTCATTGGCAGCCATCTTCCATACGAGGGAACGCTTTGCCTTCATCACCGGTGCCTTGAGAATGGCGGTAGGGTAGGTGGTAACGTCGTACAAGAAATCAGCAAAAGCACTGTCCCACTCACCGTCGGAAAGCTGATCGGCAACTGTACGTTCCATTCCTACAGCACGCTCTTTCGCCTCTTTTTGAATGAGATTCTTCGCCTTTTCTTGAAGGTGTCTTGCTCGCTCTATGATGGCGGCGTCTGGTGCCACTCCCTGGAACTGTTGCGTCATTTTCTGTGCTTCGGCCATAATTTCACTATTGATGGCATCAGCAATTTGCGGCGGTATATCGGCAATAGGCGAGGGCTTTATCCCCCACGGTTTGTCACCTACAGGACAGAGAATATCCAAAAGCCAACTCTCAATGGCCCGACACTTTACGTTGGTCAGATTCATAAAGATTGTACTTCCGCCAAACTTCTTGATCTGTTCCAACTTGGCGGGGCTGTACTGGCCGGACCTGCGCCTTGCACAATCCTCAAGCCTCGGAGCTGCACCCATTTCTTTGAGTCTGCGGGCCTCTTCCCATCTGGACGTTACATGACCAGCTAGGCCAGAGATAAGCGGTTTTGCCTGAGACTGCGCCAGAGTCTCCTTCCTGATCGCTTCTTTCTCTTCATTCGTGACTTGTTCTGGTGTCTTAACTACCAATAACGACATATTTTTCCCCTACGAAGTCCAACCCGCTGCATTCATTCTTCTTGCGTTTCTCTTCGGTATGGCTCGATGTCTGGAACCAAAATTGTGCGCTGTCGCAAGCACACGGAACGCATCAGCCGCATGTGATGTCCAGTCATGCAATGGCGTTGATCTGAAAATTTTATTTCGCTCATCATAAGATTTGCGGTACTGGTCCAATGCCTCAACCCCTCTCGTTGTCGATTGCTCATCGAACCAACAAATATCGAGGAGATTACGCACCGCCTCAATCCCATCTTCAACACGGAGCTTGGGGGCAACCAAAAACCTAACCCCCAACGCATCCGCTTGCTCAAGTCGGGATTTTCCCGTTCCCAATTCCCGAACTCTTATATCGTGCGGAGCCATGTGTTTGCCGTATAGATAGTTTTTTTCCTGAAGTATTTTCGCGTAGTGCGGTAAACCTTCGCCGGAACATTCGTAATAATCGACAATATGTAGCTCTCGTCCGCAATCTTGTGTAAACCAGATAGCCGTTGAATCATCCATACCCAAGTCCCACCACGTATCCACTGCAACGCCTCGCTGGATAGGAACAGAACAAATACGTTTATCCTTCCTCACTTTGGTCATTTGCTGTGCGTAGTATGCGCCCTGGATGGCTGCTTCAAAGCTACAGTAGAACTCTTGTTCTATCATCGCCTCATCCATTCCAGAAGATCGCTCTTCGTCAATGTCGGCCTTAGATAGAACTTTTGTATCGTCCACCGTAAGTTTCTCAGCCCACCAATTCTTGTTGGCTAGGGCCATCTGATACAACTTCCACCCATGGTTATGACCACGGGGGGTATAATTAAATGCCGCCCATCCACCATTCTCACGGAGGATCGGGCGTATAAATTCCCATCCCCTCGGGTCTTGGATGCTGTACTCAGAAAACACACACCCAATAGGGTTCGTACCAACAATGGTGTCGATATTATCAGTGCCTACAATCTGGAATATCGAACCATTTACGAGGGAAACTTTCAGTTCAGTGGAGTTCTTCGATTCAATAAATTGTGACGGGATATGGTTGAGAAAAGGGAACCCTGTTCTGTCCATCCCGTCCCAGATAATTTTACGCCCCTGGGAATATGTCGGGAAGAGATAAAAATATGTGCCACGACGCTTAAACATCTCCCGCACAAGAAGATTCATCAAAGATTTATCTTTGCCAGCGCGACGATGCCAAACTGCTACAAGCCTTTTGTATCCATCATCCAGCGCTTGAAATAGACTCCGTTGATAGGGTCTAGGTTCAAAATTGTACGGAATTGTTATTGCCATGTACTACAAATTACCCCTTGAAATATATGCCCCGCCTCCTGGTTTGACTGACCACGATACTGCACTGTGGCTACACACCGCTTAGATATTGGATCACCTCCCTACACAGGAAGCGGGGGCTTGGCTCGCTGGCTATCCGGGAACCAGCGGTTTTGTTTGTTCATAAGGATGTCACCATCACCCTAAATCTCCCGGTTTTGAAAATCACTTCAAGGCCCACTTGGGGGTTGCCGGGCCACTGCCACACCTTGAAGGAGCATAAATCCAGTCAGGCCCGCATTGCGAATTACGAGAGAACACCCTCGGCCTGAGAGGAATTGTCAACGTGTTTTGTCCAAACTTTCGCCAGTCTCAATAATGTACCCGGTGTTCCCGCATACTTCACACTGCAGGTCTTTCAGCAAAACTTTACTCGGGCGGGCACATATAAAACGAGTGAGACACTTGAGACACACAACCTCAGATACAGTATGGGGAATATTCTTCTCTATTGGAATTACATCACCCATTGAAAAACCTCTCTATGTCTATTGCACTGTACATCCGGTTTGTATTGTCACTTACAACTTTCTTCTTCTTCCCACAGTTGCGCTTCTCTTTACAGACAATCGCCCTGGCAACAGTTGCAGAACACCCCATCTTATTCTTGATCTTCTTGATAGTCCTGTGAGAACTCAAGTATGTCCCTCCAAAACTACCTCGCCAAACATGGACACCACAATCCATCCATCCTCAGTCTGTATGACATGGCCTACACTGAGCATTACAGAGCATCCTTCATCATCTCGACGAACTCATCGACAGTCAGAAAAGGCTTGTCTTCATTGACTAATTTGACCGTTGCAGAGGCGGGTTTCTCTTCTTCTTCAACGACAACGATAGGAACGCCATAAAGTAAAAACTTATCTTCGTTGGTGAAATGGTGAAGGTCGATAGAAAGTCTCGACTGCAGCTCATCTATCTCATCTCGGGTCAACTCAAAGCGGTCGATCTTCTCGTTGCGTTCTTTAGCTTTCCTAATCTCTTCAATTATGGCATCGACAATGTTGGTTTTATAAACGACTCGCATGGTTCCTCTTGTGGTTTTTACGGGGGAGGAATGCACGCTCCCCCTCTTGTCGGGTAGTTTCCGCCATTACGACCAGGCGAAAGTTTTACTCGTATCCGTTTTCCAAATCCTGAATATACCCACCAAGTTTAATCGTGTTTTCACGGTCCAACTCTATACCGCCATCCTCACGCTCAATGATCGTCAGTGTCGGCCTTGTCGGTTTGACTGAGCTTCTGCTCGCTTCGCACAGGCAGGCTATTTGAGAAGTGGCCAGTAAACCAACCAGAAGGATTATTAGCCAATTCATCAGCCTCTTTCTGGCGCTTTTGCGCTGAAATGTAGGCCACGATTCTCTTTGCCAACTGTGCGATTGATAGAAAAAATTCACCCCAGGCCGCCCATGAACTCATTACTTCTCGTCTTCTGTATTGGTTTTACTCTTTGACTTAACCCGCCAATACACAGTACCGGCAACACCAGATATACCAGCCAGTGCACTAGCAATCGCCGTGATCGCATTGGTAAGCGTGTCTTGCTCATCAGAACTCATCTCATACCCAAACGCACCCGCCAAAGCACCAATCGCAGTAATCAGTACAGCCCACACAGCCCTATTAGTGTACCACTTCATACTCTCCGCCATAACGCTTCATCTTCCTTAGTTCCTGCATCTCAGTTCTTATCTGGCACAAAATGTCATTCTGGCTCGCCAGCCTCTCTTCCATCTTCGCCAACTTCAATGCAATCTCACTCGTCTGCCCCATGTTACTCTCTATCTGGGTCAATCTCGTAGTCATATTACTGGCCCACCATATCGTAGCCGCAAACTGACATACAAGCCAAATGACTACACCTGTAGCCACTCTATCAAAACTTATTGTCTCCTTTGATTCTTTGCCTTCCAACGGACTACCCTCTACAAAATTTTTCTATTTTTTTTGGGTTTCTATAATAGCCCCCCCATAATCTCATAGAGGACGCAAAAATCTCCAAAACCAAACTACATAAAACAACCCCGTAAATCTTAATTTCAACATTCAGTTAGCACTATGGTATTTAGCTCTATTATATCACACGAATTATCGAGAAAACCGTTCAACCCCATGGTTCATTTTCTTGCGGACCCCTAGATGCTTTTCCATGGCTTCCATCTAGGCGAGAGGCACTGCTTTTGGTCCTAACCTATTTCTCTCAAAAGGTTCTCGTTTATCCATTACTCCACGGCTTATTGTGTTTGCGTGGACGATTGGCAGCCGGGGTTATGCGCTGCCGTGTGACTTCAAAGCTCGGGAAATGGTTTTTCGAGTGGGAGGGATGTATTGAAATTTGAGCCCCCGCCCTGGACCCCCTTGGCCATTTCGATTTTCTGTCGCCTTCCTCATAGGTTGGCTTTTGATTTCAACGTCTTAGGTTCTTTTCTATAGGCTGATTTTTCCTTCCTATAGGCTGGTTATCGTCCACTATGGACGGCGTTTACTTGCCAGAACCTATTGATTTCATTTGATTTTTGATTGCCTTCTTTATCTTGGAAGTACCTCTTTCGCTCCCATAGGACACGACCTGGATCGAAAGATCGGATTTTTCTGTTACTTCGGTCTGTTTCTTATCAACCCAGTCATAGAGGTTCTTCAACGCAAAGATGGCAATAGCAGGGAATTTGATGTTGGTGCACATTGCAAGGCGTTCTTCTTGTACCTCTTTTATCTGCTCCAGGATCTCTCTTACTGCGCTCGATTTGTTCCCAAAATCGCAGAATTTTTTCCAGCCTATACCGCGGCGAACACTGTAACTGGCTAAAAAAATTACGTTTTCGTTCTCCAATAAATAATTGAGAGCTTGCTGTGCGTAGTCAATTTGTCTTTCTATTGTGTCAAGTCTGGGTTTCAAAGGTTTGAATCCTGCCTATAGGTCGGGTTTTGTCTGGATGGAGTTATAGCACGGGTTTTTGGTTTCAATCGAACCCAAAACGCCGATTGTCAGTAGAGTCACGTATAGAGTCGCCAGGGACACGCTGAGTATCAGTAGTGCACCTTGCAGGGTGTAAAAAATCTTCCCTATTGGAAAGAAAGTTGTAATGTACACCTTGACATAAAACAGAAAGTATGATATACTAAAGGTGTGGAATCACTGATCTTTTACAATTACATAGAGGCCCAGTCGGTGTAACGAGAGCGGGAGCTGTGGCAGCCGACTATAAAAAATAGCTGGAAAGGCCGCAGTGCACCTGAAACCGCCGGGAAGTGATGGCTCCAAGCCCGAGGCAAGGTGGGAAGCAGATATAGGCAAGGGGTGCCTATATGCTGGGCGCGGTGACTGGATCGCGTTGTCAGTCGCGGGATGGTTTAGCAAGCCGAGACATTTCAATGTCAATCCTGCGCATAGGTAAAACCAGAATCGTACGGTCCGAAACCATGGGAGACCTGTTAAACTGTGGTGGTGGTAGGAGGGAACAACAAACAAACAACGGCCTTGCCTATAGGCCGAAAAAATATAGGTCACTTTTGAGAACCAGCGGACCCTTTGAACGGCATACGTGGGGTTTTAAATATCCGTTGGTTCGATTGGAGTGAACACTATAAACAAAAGGAGAAGAATAATGGCACGCAAGACATCAAGAACTGGAGTGGAACGTCTGGAATACAGAGTAACCCGCCTTTTAAAGGAAGCTCAGCTTATAGCAAAGACAGCTGGAGATACATGGACGCAGGAGATGGCCGAGGAAGCAGAAAGTGCAATATATAGTGCCCTGGAAGATGCCTTTGATTCTATCCGCCGGGGTGAAAAGCCTGTTGAAAAAGGGTTCAAGTTTTCTCGGAATCTTCAACAACGCAAGGTTGCGTAAATATGGGAGGCCACCTGTTCCGGCAGGTGGCCTTGATTTGTTGATGCAATTTTAACCTATAGGGGGAATCATGGCACGACGTTCTCGTAGAAACGCAATGGCATCGCCTGGTTATTGGGGCGATATGGGCAGGAGTGGGAACGCTCCGAATCCGTATTCAATCGGCATTGACTATTCCCGGATGGTTGATGCGAGTGAGCGGGTGTATGATACAGAACCGGGAAACGTCCGGCATCTGTCCCGTGCAGAAATCAAGGCATGGGAACGCGAACATCCTGCCTATAGGACGGAAAAGCCTGAGCCCAGAACGGTACAGGCTTTGTACATGGCATCGAGACTGGGGCGTGGTGGAAAGTTTAGCCGGGCACTTGCTGGCCCGAAGGTAAAGGCCATGAGAAAACAGGAAACCGGGTTCAAATTTACCGCCCGGTAAAATGGAGAACAATCAATATGAAGAACGGAAAGGTAACACCGTACGAACTTGTTATGATCGGTGCAAAAGCTGGGGCGCTGGGACCGTCTGGAATGGGCATGGAATTTTATGTTGCGAAAGATGATAGGTATGGAGGAGATGTTTACGCAGATGTTACTACCAAGCACATTTTGGAGGAGAAAAAAGACGAGGTACTTGTCTTGATTCACTTGGATGAGCGCCTGACCTTTGAGACAATGACATACCTGATCGTTGACACGTTAAAAAATAGAAATCTTTTATAACCTATAGGAGGAAATCATGGATGTAGCACTCAGTAACAACACCTGGTTCAGTGAGGCAACACCAATAGCCACAAAGAACCGCGTTCGCATAGCGCCGAAGATAGAGAAACGACGTATCCTGATTGAGACAAATACTGCCGATACCTCCGGGTTCGACAGTTACGAGGTCGCCCGTAGATGGTGGACCGTGTAAAACCACTCACGATGCTGCGTATGTGTGCGACGGCACATTTTACCTGTCTGCCTACGACTATGTTCAACTCTGCAAACAGGGTAACGAACTGTACTTGGAGATTGTTCTTGGTGCCCTGGATCACAACGGAAACGAGAGATAAATAAAGCGAGGTAAGATAAAATATGATTTATGTTAGCGGCATAAAGGCCATCGAGCAGGTGGCCGAACTGGTAAAGACCGACCGTGAATTTATGAAAAAAATCACGGAACTGGACAAAAGATACCCAGAGTACACCTTGTTCCCCGACAGTTACAAGGACGCCTTCTCTCTGAGGATCGTCTACGAGAGCGGCGACAAGACAATCTGGGGTGGCCTTGTGCGTGACCAGTTTGACGGTGAGTGGTGTATCCACACATAGGGTGCACACTTCATCCCCAACCTGAACAACAAATTTCACAGCGGCGTGGAGACAGACTATATTCTGTTTTCACGCCGTTTATACTTAAACTTGCGAGGTAAAAAATGTACGACGAAGAGGTAGGCATGAAAATCATACGCATAATGAACGGTGGTCGTGTGCTTTTGGTGTCCGTCAATGGGAAAATCAGTTTGGTTATTATAAAAAAACAAGCGAGGTAAGAGATGATGGGACGAGTAAAACCTGAGAACATGAACAAGCCAGCGACCCCGAAGCAAAAACTCGTGCTCTTCAAGAGTACGAAGCTGCGGTGGACCCAGACCGACATTACCATGGGGGACGCCTCCGAGATCATCGGAACTATCAAAGAAGGCGATCCATACCACGCACTGTCGATGATCCAGAAATACTTCCCCGACTTTACAGGGAATGAGTTTATTCCCTCCTCTCCTATGGGCGAGATGAAGCCGGATGTAAAGCCGGAACCGGAACCGGAAGCCAAGCCTGACGAGGCAGAGGCAAGCGAACCAGAGATCAAAACTCCCATGTCCACGAAGAAGCTGGATGATATTTTGGGGATGCTCAATGACACACTGGTCAAAGAGATCAAGGGGGAGATTGAGACTATCGCCAAGGGCATTGCCAAGAAGTACAGCAAGCCCGCAAAGCCCACATTCCCTGGGCCGACCGGGGTGGACTACATTAAGCCCAGGGTGTGGGACAGGGTGTACGCATGGATGCAGTGCAATAACATCCTGCTCACTGGCCCTGCTGGTTGCGGTAAGACTCTCATGTGCTCTGAGTTGGCAAAGGCGCAGAACCTTCCCTATTACGCCCTCTCTTGCGCTGGTGGCATGAGATACAGCCAGCTCATAGGGGCGAAGGAACTTGTCGTGGACGCTGACGGCAATCAGGTGACGAAGTTTGTACCTTCCAGGTTTCTTGAAGTCATTCAGGAACCTGGGATCACATTGCTGGATGAGGTATTTGCCATCGACCCGGACGCACTGCAGGGATTGAATGGCATCCTTGACTATGGAACCCGTGGAATACGGACACCGGATGGGAACTTCATCAAGGTGCACCCGGAACACAAACTTATGGCCGCCGCAAATACCAATGGTCGGTCGGTCAGTAGGAAGTACACTGCACCACAGATTCAGGATGCAAGTGTACTCTCAAGGTTCCTGACCGTGCCCATGGATTACGACTTAATTGTTGAGAGTAAGATTCTTGTAAATGCAGAGATTCCAGAAGACGCCAGGGATAAACTCGCCAATACGGTGGGGACGTTGAGGTCTACAATTAAGACGCACCAGATCGGTGTGGATATTGGCACAAGAGAGATCACGTCTGCAATAAGGGCATATCAAGCACTTCCTGACATTGACCTTGCGATTGAGGCGGCTTTTCTCAGTAAGTTTTCCGATGCGGAACGTGCGAAACTGAATATGTAATACGGTAGGAGGATGAAGATGTACGATGACGTTGAAAGATTTATCTCTCGCAACGACACAAACATTCTTTGGGCACATGGGTTGGACGTACTTGCCCATGTGCTCCAAGGCATGGGGGCAAAGACGTTGTGGGATAAGACGGACGACGAGTTGAAAGAGATCATGGTTGATAGGCACGTCAATCTGTTGTCCGAGATGATGAAGAACCCGCCTAAGTACGACAAGAAGTTTAACCGTATCATTGAGAATACAGTCAAGCCAGTCAAAAAGTACCGGCCAATCTGTACCGACCAGGGCGGTGAGTTTGACGTGGAGTTATGGCTTGAACGTGGCGGGTTTGAGAATGATGGCCGGAAAGATTTCTACCTAGAAGATATTAGGCAGGTACGCAACGACCAGGGCTTGCCGATTACAGTAATTATTGACGGCAGTATCCCGTACACTGAGAGGGACAAGCCAGAGATAATGAGAGAACGCCACGACGAAGCGTATAACATTGCGCTGAAATCTGAAAGTGAAGGGCGTCCTTGTAGGGTAATTGCAGTGGGCAATACAGAATATAAAGAGACAGAAAAGAACCAAATATTCTCCATAATAATCAAGGACTATGACGACCCTATATTCCCTGGGATATGGGGTGCGTTCCAGGATTCCAAGGTTGCAAACGCTCTTGGGTGCGCCCTGGGTGCCTTTATATATGGAACCGTGGACTCAGGAATGGGGCGTGTTTTATCAATGACAGAAGAACAGATTGTGGACCTGCTAGGCGGTGAGGAATTTGTGATGGCAGGTGAAACACATTTTATCAAAAAGTAAGGGGGAAATATAATGGTTGGCGAAGATAAACCTACGGTTGCACAGAGTGGCGTGCTCAACGATGCGTTTGATTACTTCAACGAGAAGCTGTTCAACAATGAAGTGCGGAAAACGATGATCGGGTTTAGTCGCAACAAGCAGATCATCGGCGGGTACTTCTCGCCGGAGAGATGGTTCAATGCTGAAGACCCGGACACAAAGATTCACGAAATAGTAATCAATGCAAACATCATGTCTGATGGAGACATCGAGCGGATAATGTCCATCCTGGTACATGAGATGTGCCACGCATGGCAGGAGGATAATGGCAAGCCTTCCAGGTCTGGCTATCACAACAAAGAGTGGGCGGCCAAAGCACTTGAGGTTGGACTTGAACCTCGGGTGTACACCAAAGATGGTGAGCTTGTACCTGATACGATTACCGGCCAGAGGGTGAACACGTACACAATTCCAGACGGGCCTTTTGAAAAGGCACTGATGGAGATGCCGGAAGATACCATTCTGCCCTGGCTCGCCAATGAACTATACCCAAACATGGACGAGGACAAGGGGTCAGGGTCGGGTGATGATGGGAAGCCTGGTGAAAGCGAGCTCACTTCATCACGCCAGGGTAAGAGGTCAAAATACACATGCCCTGGGTGCGGGAACAACGCCTGGGCAAAGGGTGGCATCAAGTTGATGTGCGGTAGTTGCAACATGGATATGGTTGAGACAATCACAAAGACGCAGAAGTAGGGGGTGCTCATGGTAACACCAAAACAGGGAGCTTCACGGCTGATACTTAATCGCCTGATTGATATGCAGAGTGCGGCGTATGCTGGCAACCTGGATTCCGAGGAACTTTTGGAACTCATGGAGCAGAGCAGCATTAGCGATAAGAAGAAGAAGCAGGTTGAGGAGTTTGTAATCAAGTTGACAGACAAACTTATCGAGCGGTTTAGCAATACCGCCGGGTTTAAATAGGGGGTTGAATAAAATAATGAGTTGCTTTATTGTCTCGTCAAAACATATTAACGCGATGGTCAGCTTTGTAGAACATGACTGGAGCGTTACAGGCTCGAAGTCACCTGATGATCTGGCGAAAATATTGACAGAGGCAAATATTAAATCGTACAATTACAGGTACGACGAGGAATTACCGATCCCTACCCATATAAAATATATCAGACCGAAGAGAATATATTCTCCGATTGAGATCATAAAGGCATGTGACTGTTATGATTACCAGTCGTGTGAGTTCCCTGAGTGGGGTGACTCGCACGCCATGATTATTTCCGACACGATACGGGCACGAGCTATCACGCGGTTGCCTGGATATGATGAAGCTGAGTGGTGTATTATTGGTTGATGGTACATTATATAACCGCCCCGGCTACGGTCGGGGTGAACCAAAGGAGAGATACGATGGCTACTACCTACGCAATTATTGAGACACCAAATTATTACACTGGAACATTAGGCGCACCGCAAGAATCATTTGTAAAAAACCACGACATTGACCCAGAAGGAGATTTCAACGCAGACGGTGCCTACGATATAGCCTTCTTTGAAACGAGGGAGGAAGCTGAGGAAGCCATCAGAACCATGGAGGGTGATGGCCCATACTATCTATCCCACGGAGAAGCAGGACGCCCTAATTACAAGGTGGTCGATTGGGACAAGGGGGATAACGAGCCCGACTGCTACAAAGGCACGGGAGAAGATGATGGATCATGGGAAGAGATTGACCCGGACGATCTGCCGGAGGACATCAAGCATCAGCTAGACAGTGCAAATGTAGAGTTCTCGTCGTCGAAAGATGATTATGATATTTATGAGTGGGTTATTGATGGTGACGAGGACGACCCAGAACAGTGCGATGAGGACGGAGATGTGTATAGTTACAGAATAGTTTTCTGCCCTCGTTCAGTAGCTATTGAAAGAGAGAGTGACGACCTTGGAAATATAAATTGGGAAAATCCAGGGTACTATCGGAGTAAATAAATCAACAAACAAATTGAGGGTAGAGTAATGAGAAGAGTAACATTTACAGAAGTTTACCAAGAAGCGAAAGAGATATTTGACGATGATTACAAACACGCACCAGTCAATGGAGTTGTGAGGCATGGCGGAACACGCGGCTGGTCTATAGAATCCGGGTTGTCGCCTGCCGATGATGATTGTACACTGCAAGTTGACCTTGAAAATATGTTCTGCGACTGGTTCTATAAAGGGTTTATTGATAACGAATGGGAACCTTCAAAGCAAGACGAGATAGATTTCGCAAAAAGCATAGACCAGGAAACGCTTTATATGAATCCCGCCACTGGTAGTGTGGATGATCGGGACGGATGGTGGTATGAGAATGAAGACGGTGAGAAACTTAATGGCGTTGATCGTGGTGAGGTTGTTGGAGTACAGTGGAACTACGAAACTGATAATTGGGAGGAGGTAGGCTAATGAAGACGGGAACTTACACACCAGATGGGCAAACAAAACTCTATTACATGCCGACAAACACAGAGATTTTTGACGGGTACGTCCTTGGAAACTATGTAAATAGTAATGACGAAACGTGCATGGATGTTGAAATCAATGGCGAGATAATCGACGACGCGCAAAAGGCCGACAGGCTTAGAGATGAGGCCGCTGCGTATGGGTTTAGCGTTGAGTACGGAGAGTCTGGTGCGACTCTCAGGTCTAACGATAATGGGGAGAGCGAATAGATGGAAACGAGAGACAAACCAATAAAAAGGTGGGAATATGTTTTATGGGTATCGGTAGTTATTGCATTTATCTATCTTATAAACTGACCGGCAAGACACGGGGTGTCGTGGGTTCTATTTAGGGTCCACGGCACCCCGTTTTTTTTTGGCCTAGTCTATGGGAAAATGAACTATGTACTTCAGCCACGGCTTCACCTGCACTCGCTTTTTGCCTTGTCCATTTAGCTGAGACTTTGTAAGCCTCTTGTTGTGCAACCTGATAAGACTTGCTGCAGATACTACGGTGCACAATACAAAAAGATCATCCATTGACAGTCTGCGAATCTTTGCAAACAATAAAACACAGTCAACATCCCCGTATAAACGCAGGGCGGTAACCTTCATTGCCGGTCTTGACAGTATTCTGCCAATATCTTCCAGAAATTCATCGCATGTCATGCCAGGGACTACCTTGGAAGTGTGGTGTGCACCAGCAATACATAGTAGTGAGAGTTCTTGAGTAGAAAAATGTTTAGCCAGTGTATGCCTCAAGCTATTGAACTTCTTTGCAGCGAACTCAGCCAGCTTGTAATACCACATCTCACGGCCATCAAAAAGGTCGTCAATCAGCGCACTTGCATTCGGTGCGAGTAGCGTCCTGTCCCTTTTCCTCATTCCTCAAAGTCCTCGTCAAACTTTTCGTCGTCAATGTAGTTGTCCATTGGTATGCCGCCATTCTTAATTGCAGTCCTGCGCCATTCCTGAATCAGCTTCACGTCCGATTCCCACCTTCTGCCCATCACGGCGGCAGGGAAGTCATGGTATCTAATCCAGCATCGCAGTGTCTTGACTGATGTCTGGCAGTATTCAGCGATTTCGCGCATACCAAACAAGCGGGTATCTTCCAAAATACTACCCCCATAGCCACTTCTGTGCGTACTTCGCAATCAACAGTGCGTCTGCCCGGCCATCTTTGATACCACCCCGTGGGCCTCGCAGTTCAACATGTGGAAATAACTTCTCAGCCATCTCCACATGAGCAACTTTTGAAGCGCCCTTGGGTATGAGCATACCTTTCAGCCATTCCTGGGGAGGAGGGAGGAGGAGGCGTAACCCCATCGCCTCCACGATCCCTTGCCACGCACCAAAGTTCTCGCCAAAACAGAATGTACTTCTGACCCCCTGCCTTGGCATACTGTGAACTTTTTCAACGGCTGCCAGCATACACCCATCGCCGTAGTTGTCGATGATGCAGTGCATTAACTTTGCCATTCCATGTATTGAATCCGGGCAGTCCAGCGCTTCCGCTGTATTGCGTCCGGGAACGATCACTGCGACCGCTCCCGACCTGATGCCTGGGTCAATCCCTATGAAATATTCTTTCATATTGACCCTTTAGAATGGCGGGTCATCCATCTGGCCCTGGCTGGTGGGGAAGCCGGTGGCCTGTGGTTGTGGCTGTGGTTTATTGGCCTGTGGCTGCTGGTACTGCTGGCCCTGACCATTGGAAGCATTCTTCGATCCGGTCAGTTCGATGTTGTTCACAAGGCATTCGGTCTGATACCTCGTTGTGCCATCCTTGGCCTGCCATTTTTTCGTCTGCCACTTGCCTTCAACAATAAGGCTGCAACCCTTTACAAGATAGGGTACGAGCTTGTCTTTGTTCCAGGCGACGCAGGTAATCCACTCTGTTGCGTCTTTAAACTCACCTGTTTTCTTATCTTTATATCGTTCATTACATGCAAGGGAGAAGTTGACAACACATGCACCGCTTTGCGTATATCGTACCTCTGCATCCTTCCCAAGCCTTCCAGAAAAAAAACACTTATTCATTTCTTGCCTCGCAAGTTTTTCTCATTACCCGTTCAGGACGGCGCAACGCACTCTCTCTGCTCTTCTAGTGAGTTTTTTGTAGTACAGACTATCTTTAACTTCTCTGCTCGCTAGAGGCCAATCCTGGGCCTTGATTGCTGCAATCATATTCTTGAACCCACGCAGTCTTGTCTCACCAATATTGAATGCCATGTTGAGCAGGGCGTGCTGACGGGCCTCAGTCCAGCTTAACCAGCTATTCCCAAAGATTCGATCAAGAGTTATCTGGGCGTCGTGAATATCTTCTTCGAGAAATTCACCTGCCTTCTTCAGGGTGATGCGCTTAATATGTCTCTCGTTCCCGATGAGCTGATGGCCCACTCCGATGGTTGGCTTACCACTCGGGCAGATATACTTATCAAGATACAGTCCCTCGTCCCTGATTAGCTCTTGCTGCAGCTTAATTACGTCCATGATCTTCCTCTTTAACTCTCCTCGATCTGCTGACATTACTACACGGAACAATATGTGCAAAGGGTTCATTCAAAAGCGGGTCGTCGTTCGGTATTAGTCGAGGGGAGGGCTGTGCTTCACTCGATCTGATGTGCATTGCTGCAGTGTACACTATGGCACCAAGCATCTCGTGCATCGCAGCGCCATACTCACCACGTTCAAACATCGCCTCGGCTTCATAGAGTTTCTTGTGCACCTGGAAAGCAAGGCCGGAGACATTGCCCTGCCTTCTGGAAATCTCAAGTATCTGCTGATCGACAAACGCTTCGCCTTCCTTTGCGTGACGTTCTTTGCCTTTCCCCTTCTGGGCCTGATCGAGTGCTTGTTGGAGCACGCCAGCCAGTTCTTCGTAACCTTTTTCGATATTCATTGGACATCCTCACAGAGTTGTACCATGGCCTTGATACATGCCGCCGCTATATCGGACAGCTCTTCTATGCACCCCTCGTTATTGGGAGTATGCTCTTTGACGTGATCGAAATACTCATCGACTTCTTCCATGATGATTCCGTATGCCTCGTGATGGCTGTGGAATCCTGGGTGCTTGTATGCTTTTTCCTGTAATGTGTTCAGCACAGACAAGGCTGCTTTCGTTTCTAACAACCTGTAGCCTCCCTCTCTAAGGCATGGACCTTCGCACATAGCTTTTCGGCACGGTTAGCTGCATCAAACAACGTAAGTGTAAGGCTCGCCAGCGCAGACATTCCATGTATTTCTACTTCATCTTTCCCAACCAGTATCGCCAAGTCTCCGACCTCGGCCAGCCACTCAAGCGCCTCGATGTAATCAATGAGTAGCTCAACTTGCTCGTTGATTTTTTCAGCAGACAGTGGCATCTTGGTTTCGGCATCGGTCCCGCTTACCTCGCAAGTAGCATTACCTCGTGCCTGGCCATCACTATGGGACGCTATAGTGGTGGCCGTCTTTTTCCCTTCGCCTGGTTCTCTCTGATCCTGGCTATCTTTCGTTTCCAAATTTCCCTCCATGAATTCCTGTGTTCCTCTGGGCATTCCCAGGCTTCCTCAAAAATCCCTGTAGTTTTTTCTAGCTTCGCGGCGAGAGATTGGCTTCCAAAAAGAGACCAAGACTCATAAGATTCAAGCCACGCCAGCAATGATTCCTTGCTGATTCCAACTTCTTTTGCGAGCCAATCAGGTGTCATTAAGATGTAATCGGCATCGACCATGGCTCGGCCTTCATGTCTTCCGATGTGCATTACACAATCCGCTAGTGGTATTCCTTCCACCACTCCCTAACTTGTTCGATCCAGGGGCACTCAGTCATGTCGCTCAGTAGCAGTGTGTCTCTTTCTCCATCTCGCAAATCTCTATGCTCCCAATAGCGCGGTCCTTGGCACCAAGGATAACGCTTCTTGTCGGCACATGGTACAGAGAATCTATCACAGGGTTTCATTCGCCTTTCTCAAAAGTGCGTCGTTCGCACTGAACCTTATCCGTACCTTTTCACCGATAGTAAACTTTTTATGGGTGTTCGGGTTCATGCAAACACGCGGTGGGCAAGATACGGGCTTAAATTTTCCTACATTCCCAACGCGAAACTCATTCCCTACAACAAGTTCATCCTCAATCAGTTCGCAAAATGCGTCTATAACGTCTTTTGCTACACTCTGTGACACACCTGCTTCTTCACCTACAATACGCAAAACATCGGGCTTCATCATCATGGTGCTTTCTCCTTCTTGTTTTTGATGGGTAAATACTATCAAATCAATACGGGCGTGTCACGTTTTGCCGTTAAAATGGGGATTCATTTATGCCGGGTACAATGCCTGGGGTCGGTTCTGTGTACCCGGAAGTGTCTGCGCAGAAATTAAGACGTGCAGTACCAAGACGCCCGACCTCACGGAACCTGATCTTCTGAACGTGGATTTCAACAGCGGGGGAATTTACCTCTGGACGGTGTACGCATATCCCGTTGTCAGCCTTGTTGCGCCAGTTCGCACCACCTGAAATCTCGTACATCGTCGGCGGCTTATACTTACCAGTGTCTTTGTCTTTGATTAGGGTGCGAGGATGAGCCACCACGAAAACATGCACACCGTTGAACCGGGCAAACCTGCGAATGGAGGAGAGTGAACGAGATATGTACTGGTCTTCACGCTCACCTGCTTTCACGTCGTGCTCGATCTCATTCCACGGGTCGATGATTACGCCACGTACCCCGTGTCTAAGAACCGTTGCCCTGGCTTTCTTCAGGATCGTTTCAACGCTCATGGATTCTTCCCTCGGAATGATGAAATGAAAGTTTTCATTTACCCATTTAAGACCAGTGTACATTTCATCTTTTGACATCCTCGGGAAATTCTGCCTGTTCCGAAACGGCTTGCCGATATACTTCTCAAGCAATGTTGAGATATGCCTTTGGACCGGCCAGTTTTCCGGGGAGAATACGGCGAACGTCCAGCCCTGAGATTGTGCTAGATTGATCGCCATTGCATCGAGGAAATTACTTTTCCCACTGCCGGGAATGCCCGTAACGATTGTCATTTCTCCAACTTTCACGGTGAAATACGGGTCAACACAGCTCCACCCGGTCGATGCTCCACGCTCAAGCCCATTGTCGTACATGCTTTCCAGCTCTGAACGCACGCTCTCTGCTGAGATTATACCCGAAACTGGATACGGCTTTGCCTCAGTCATAAGCCTTCGTACTGCAGCAACCCCGTGCTTTCTCAGAACATCGTTCGCGTCCTTGCAGTCCTTGGGCATCTGCGCCTTCAGACATTGCTCAGGGCCAATGCGTCGTACAAGCTCCTGCTCCAAGAGTTTCCCCGGCCCGTCGGTGTCAACGCACAACACAACTTGCTTGTACTTCTCAAGGATCGGTCCGGCACTTTTCAAGAAATCAAATTTCGTCTTGAACTTTTTTGCGCTCTCATCTGGTGCTCCATCTGGAACGCTCGTTGCCGTTTGTATTCCTGCCTCGCAGAATGTCAGTGCGTCGAACTCGCCCTCGCAAATCACAAGGGGATCATCGCCATTGTAATGCACAATATCGTCGTATCGATACAGGCACTTCTCGGCATTCTTCTCTTGCCTGAACAGCTTGTCGCCAGATCTGTACTTCACGTTTACGACTTCGCCGTCCTTGTAGTACGGGAACTGGATAGTCATTACGTCTGGATGCTCCGGACTCATCCATGCTTTCCTCGCCGTTATGTGATTGGCCGAAAGAGCATCTGACGATATTTTACGCTCCATCACCAGCCATGTGAGCACCTTTGGCGGCATGTCTGCCGTTGTCCCAGGCAACCATGAGGGCTTGATAATCTTCCTGATCTGCGCCTTGGTAAACTTTCCGCCCAATGATCCAGACCATCCGCAGTGGTGGCAAAACCAGACACCTTCAGACACGTTGACTGATAGCGTCTTGAGCCAATACTTCTTCCGCTCGTCAGCACATTGTGGGCACTTAGCCTTCATCTCGCCATCGAGTACCCCTTCTGTGTCAATCCCGTAATCATCAAAACTTTTTTTCCCGCCCATGTTTTATCTCCTGTTCTTAGTACCAGTCTGGTGCTCTATTTACTTCAACAACTGCCGGTTCCAACTCATCCATCCAGCCGCCAGCATTGATCCATGACGCAGGGTACGGAATGTACTGTCCGCCATTCTTCTTCCAGTTTTTATTTCGAGCAATGTTCTCACGAACTATAGCCGCCACATTGTCAGGGATTTCTTTTCGCCTATTCTTCCATGCAGTCCACGCTCTGTCTTTCGACTTCTTCTTTGGGTAGGCGGCCCAGAACTCTTGGAACTCGCAAGAGTATTCTTCTTTTTTCTTTATTATTCTTTCTTTTGTTATAGTGTTGTCACATTGTTGCCTTCGTGTTTCCTTCGTATTGCCTTCGTTGTTGCCTTCGTAACTTTGAGGGTTTTGATAAACACTGTAATTTAAGACGGTTATCAGAACCCCTCGTGTTGTCTTCGTAGTTTCTATCGCATTGCCTTCGCGCAACCTTCGTAAAGATTTCGCAATCTGTGTTTTTGAGTACGTCTGTTCTCGGTATCCAACGTACCAGCAGAGGTCTTTCATGATGTCGGAATACCTGAAGAAACCCTGCCCTCTTTTTAGAGTGGCGCTGTCTTTAAAGTTTACTTTTCGCAGAATATAGAACCAGATTTCTCTTGTGCATGGCGGCTCGTGCATAACCTGCGACTCGTCTATTTTGCGCGGTTGCAAAATGTACCCTCCGGGGATAGACATTGTTACTCCACCCCCTCTTTTTTATTGACTAAAATAAACTTAGTAGGCATAATCCTCTCGTAGTTTTTTTGGCCCCGCCATACGGTCCCCACGACCGGCGGGGTTTTTTTATTCCCAAAAATATTGGCACATAGTAGGGCATAAAACCCCAAACCGTCAAGGTAGGAAAACTTTTTCAATAGAGATTGCAAATTAAGGTAGGGTGCCTTATAGTATCCCTAATAACTTCCGAGAGAATAGCATAACAGGGGGTAACAAACAGGAGGTATGGGAACATGAAGAAGATACATATAAAGTATCGCGGCGGGTATATGCTGGAACGCGCCTTTATTGACTTGGCAATCGAAATGGGGAGGGAAAAGGGTATGAAAAAATTCTCTGACTTTGCACGCTTTGTGTGGGGTGAGACACACGACGATATTTATTCCAAGTGGCGCGACTTGCGGGGCACCAAAACAAAAGAACCGCAAGCCCTTACTGTCCGGGATGCGGTTCTTATTGCTGACGCTTTCGGGAAAACCTTACCTGAGATGTTCTATACTGCAGGACTAAAACTTAATGCTGGTTGGAGCCCCGAGCACATCCCTCAGTTTGCATAGCATTTATTATCCCATCACCTAGTAAAAAATAATCTCCTCTGTCCCCCAGGGGGGATTTTTTTTTGCCTGTGCTTAACTCTATCTCTTCACATCTCTCTGATAATTTCAGGAGCCTTTCACCCAAAATCTCTGCAAGGTAATCTTTGTCCGACTCGCCGAGGTTTGACTCTGCAATATCCCCCAGAAGAACCCCGGCGCTGTGCAATTCAACGATAACGTCCTGCATGATTAAATCCTCCATAAGTATTCGAGTTCGATTGGTAATATATGCTTTACAAAATCTTTACGCAAATATTTTTTGGGCCTGAAATTGTATGACAAGTGCATGGAAATATTGCGAAATATACGGCTGACAAAAAAGAGAGAAAAAACCCTAAAAAAAAGTTGACATCGGGGTGAAAAAACTCAATAATGCTTCTTAACGGCGTACGGCTCCAGCGGCCATCACCTTCGGGACAAACAGCTGGGCACATAGAGGGACGAATGCGAAAGCGAAACCATCCATGGAGATGCAAAGCCTACTTCAAAGCGATCCCGCAAGTCTCTGGAATCAGAATTAACCAAATAAAACAAGAGGTAAAAGATGGCAGACGAGAAGGTGAGTACGACTGTGGATGAGGAATCATTCATTGATAAAATTTTGGCGGACGCATCAGAGTTTGCGCGTAGTGAGGATGAGAAGGAAGAAAAGGAACTGACGGTACAGGAGCAGATTGAAGAAGCGAAATCTGCATACCGGATTCTCAATTCTGAGCAGTACAAATTCAAGCCCGGCGATATTATTCAGTTTAAGCCTGGAATGAAAAACACATACCGCCCGGCATACGGACAGCCTGTTATTGTCTCCCGCGTTCTGGAAACTCCATTCATCCAGATGGATAACAACGACACAGGGACACCGTATTTCAATACGCCTGTCGATATTGTCGTCCTTATGCTTAGTCGTGACGGAGAGGGATGGCTTGAGTTCCACCAGGATTCCCGGCGCTACATGCCTTTTGAGGGGTAGTTCCGACATGGAAAAGCGCAAAAGAATATCAACCAGAGGTATGTCCCGCGAGGAGTGGTTGGAGTACAGACGCACCCACGGACTAGGCGGATCAGACATGCCGGTTGCACTCAATCAGTCACCGTTCAAGTCTCGGTACGATCTGTGGTGCAACAAGTTAGGGTTCGAGGAAGAGGTCGTTGAGACCCCTGCCATGAAGCGCGGGACTGCCATGGAAGAAATGATTGCGAGACTTTACGCCGCCCAGACGGGGCGTAAGATCCGTAAACGGTCAGAGATAATCCATCACCTGACCGCACCCATGTTCGCAGACATAGACCGTGAGATAGTCGGGCACGATAAGGGTCCGGGTGTCTTGGAAATCAAGTGCCCTGGAATGCACACCTTCCTTCGGTGTAAGCAAGAGGGGCTCATCCCGTATTATTACATCCAGCTTCAGCACTATCTGTCTTGTCTCGGGTGGTCGTGGGGTTCTCTTGGAGTGTTCAATGCAGAACTCTGGGAACTTATCACCCTCGACTTTGACCGTGATGAGGAAGTTATCTCTGTCATTGAGGAAACAGCATGCTCGTTTTGGCAGAACGTGATAGACAACGTGCCGCCTGAAGATGATGCCAGGAGTATCGTTCTTCCCAATGCGGGGGTTGTCATTGATCTCTCTGACGATTTTAACCAGATCGCAGAGCGGGTGATGCAGAATGAGTCTTTGCTGAAAGACCTCAACGAAAAGATCAAAGACCTGAAGGCCGACATCTCCCAGGACAAAGACGTGCTTACGGAAGCCATGGGTGAAGCATCCGTGGCGAAGAATAAAAAGTTTTATGTGTCCCGTGGCACACGCATCACAAAGAAGTTGGACACGAAGAGGCTTGCCAAGGATCACCCCGGCATTGACCTAGATAGCTATCTTGTAATGAACACAACAGCGATGCCGGTAAAAGTTAAGGAAGAACGGTGGGCAGAATAAGGGTGTCTGAAATACTCGATGATCGGCTGTGTGTTGTATGCGGTAGATCGTTTAGTCCAAAGACACGCCGGTCAAAGTGTTGTGGAAGGGAAGAGTGCCTCGAAGAGATGAAGAGGCGTAGGCGCAGAGCATACAGCAAGCGCCAGCGTGCGAAGATCAAGAAAGAGAAGCTCAAGAAAATATGCTGTGTATGCGGGAAGAGCTTTGAAACATCGTACAAAAGGCAGAAGTGTTGCGGTTCTGAAACCTGCAAGAAAATAATGGAGTCGAACAGGAAGGTTCGCACCAACCGAGAGAGAAGAAAAAAGGCGGGACGGTGCAAGGATGGTGTCGAAGTACGGATGGTGATCTGCTCAGTATGCAAGACGCTGTTTGAGACAACCAACCTTGAAAAGAAAACCTGTTCACCAGCGTGCGAGAATATAGCTCGCGCAGAATCGTTCAAGAAAACAATGGATAAAAAGAATTTGGAATGCGTCTTCTCTGACGATCCATGGGAACACATAGAGTTTCACCCCGGCTGTATCAGTCAGTATGACGCAAACTTTTTACCGATCATATAAATCTCTCGTATCATCTTCATTCAGGCTACCGGCTCCGTGTAGAGTACACCAGAAAGCCCCTGGGTTTTTTTTCAATCCTTACCAGAGTGGATTAGTAAGGGTGCCAATAGAGTAACGGGCGGCTCCGTGAAGCCATTTCCTACCCATACATCCAGGGTGTCACGGCTCCCTGGGTACAATCACAAACAAGCAGAGAGTAATATTATGCCAAACTTACCAGCAACAAATCCGGTTAAGCAGATCAAGGAACTTCTGAACCGATCAAAAAAACAGATCGCCATTGCATTACCCAAGGGTGGGCCCGATCCCGAGACAGTTATCCGGCAGGTAATGACGAATGTGCAGAAAAACCCAAGCCTTCTGAACTGTGACCATATCTCTCTCATTGGCGCAGTTATCGAAGCCTCTCAGCTTGGCCTTCCGTTGGACGGGGTACTTGGGCACGCATACATTATCCCGTTCAAGGGGCGCGTTCAGCTTATCCCTGGGTACAAAGGGCTTATGGAACTTGCGTATAGGTCAGGGCGTATTGAGGCCATACACGCCCGTATAATCTATGACTGTGATGAGTGGGAGTATGAGGAGGGTTTGCATCCAATTCTCAAGCACAAGCCATCTCCGACGCATCCAGAGGGGTGTAAGCCTGTGGCTGTGTACGCAAGGGCGAAACTTGTTGGGGCAGAAGAACCGAGAGTGGAACTTCTCTGGGCCTGGGAAGTTGAGAAGATCAAGAATGCCGCACCGGGATCACGGAAAAATGGCGGTCCCTGGGAAACGTACGTAGAGGAAATGTGGAAAAAAACAGCAATCCGGCGGCTTTGTAAATTTCTCCCGCAGTCTCCAGAGATTCAGAGGATGGTTGCCCTGGACGAAATGCACGATGCAGGTATCAGCCAGCACCTTGAGAGTGTGATAGATGCTGAGTTTGTCGAGGAAGCCAAAGTAGAGACTGCTGTTGATAGTCTCAAAGAGCAGATCAAAAGCGACAAACACGACGAACAGAGGCATGTAGGTACAAAGTGATTTTCAAACCGACATCAATAGTTCCAGATATAGACTTGAGATAACAAACATTATGCTCCCGTGGCGGAATTGGTAGACGCGGCTAAATGGCTGGACGGCACGTTGGTATGGGTAAAGAACTTGCCCGAAAAACCTAGTTTTTAGTGACGGCTAAAAGGCGCTGGGATCGTCCACTGCAGGTTCGAGCCCTGCCGAGAGCAACCATAAAGCAAAGAGGGAAAAGAATAGATGAGATGGATTGTAAAGCACATTCCAGTTTTTGAGCACCCGGAACATGCAGATAACCCTTTGAGGCGGGGACGGTATTTGGGGTTGTCACACAAATTGATCGACAAGAAGAACTACAAGATGAGCAGTAACGGAATTATATTCAGGAAAGGAGTTGTTGTAAAATGAGTGGCGTAAATATTTCTCGTGCTCAACGTATGCAATGCGTTACTTTGGCGATTATCCCGCCCGTTATGTCCATGCTGAGAGACAATGGCATTGAGCTAAACATGAATCAGCAAAGATGTTGGGAGCGCATCAGGAAACAAGTAAACGAGTTGCTTTCCGAAATGCCAATATACAACAAAAAGATTTTGCGACGACTTGAGCGAACGGTAAGTATGGTCTGGGATATTCAGAAGAAGAAGAAATGCGATGCAGTTACTATGCTGTACACTGCATTGTGGTTGGCAGAGGAGGTCCGCATAGCTCAGAACGATGCCGCCAGGAAAAACAACAGGCCGGTATCTGATACATACCACGTTTGGTCACGGCTCGCCGGATCACTGTTTACGTTTTCAAAACATCTCGGGGACCACTGGATAAATAGCAATGACCCTCACCAGCTAGAGGCGGTGTCTCTAGGTGAGGACGTAGTGAGATACGCATGAGCAGAAAAAATTCAAATGTTGAAGAGTTTTATGTAAAAGTTCCTGCTCATTACGGGCTGATGGATGTTGTGCGGCTGTGTAATGAAAAGGTAGGCGCGATGATCGCAAAGAAAAGACTTACAGGGTACAGGCTGATGCTGAACTCTGTAAGGATTTCAGGGGATAATTATGTTGTCGGATATGCTTTCGTTAAAAAACGGAAAGGGGATTAAGGGTGGTGCAATGATCTCGGAGATAGACGATGTATGCACACTGACGTTTGAGCGACCGGCTGGTGATTATCCAGTACCAGAGTTTTTATCTGCACTGGATGAACTGTATTGCTTCTTTGATTCAAAAACGGTTAGTGCCTATGAAGGTACTCTCGTAGATGCAATGATGATGTATGCAAAACACATGGCTGAGGGTGAATAATGGCAGAGAACAATCAACCAACGCAGGCCCAGACACAGAATATGGCGATTATCTCACACCTCAAGACAGGTGCAGACCTCACATCTCTCGACGCATTACAGCGGTTTAAGTGTATGAGGCTGTCTGCCAGGATATATGATCTCAGGCGTCAGGGGTATCGGATTTGTTCAGAGCGGGTGAAGGTTGGGAACGGAAAGCACGTTGAACGATATTGGTTAGAGGATGAGGCACGATGATGAACCAGTTTGAACGCATGGCCTCGCAGAAAATAAAATGTGATATTTGTGGAAGCCCCATGCTACCAATGTACGGATGGGGATGGGACAACGACAGGATGGTTTGCACGGATTCGGAGTGTATGGCAGAAATCGTTTTCCCAACGAGCACAGAAGCAAATGTTGAGGACGTAGAGGGGGGATATAAATGAAAGAAGAATTGGCTGAAAATATCTGGGCAGAGTTTGGGAAACCCTATAATGCTCAAGACGTTGCCCTTGCATTGGGCGTTGACCAGAAGACAATAAGGACGTACTATGGAGACCTGGGCGGGGTAAAAATCGGGTCGCGCCTGTTGTTCTTTGAAAAACAAATAGCGAACTTTATTAGGAGAAAAGATGGCAACGTCAGTAATGAAGCGAGGGAAGAGAGTATGGCTAGGTCAGATCAAGCGCACGATATGCGGGGAAAAAATACGCAAACAGAAACAATTCTCAACGCGCAAGGCGGCAGTTGCCTGGGAAACAGCAATGGCTATCGCGCTGGAACAACAGTCGAGTGCCGGGTTGACAAGTACGGACTTCTTTAAGCCCGAGGCGACGCTCTTTGGGTGGTCTGAAGAGTATCTGGATCATTGTGTCCGGTTCGCACAGAAAACCCAGGACGAGAAGGTTGTGTGCTTCAGGCGCATGTTTAAAGCAACGGATGCCAATGGCAAGAAGCTGTTGTACCCAGACATGCCACCGAGAAGTATCAGCGTTGGGGTGGCACTCAAGGTCATGGATTCAATCTTTGCCAAGCACGGTGGTGGTGTCGCTAACAAGATAAGAAAAAATCTTGTGGCATGGTGGAATTATCAAATGAAAATCCATCAAGAGTACACTACAAATCCGTGGGTCAAGGTAGCAAAATTTCCTGCAGACCAGACAGTGCCTCCGTACACACCACCGGAAAAAGACTTCTGGAAGGTGGTTGATTCACTGACTGATCCACAGGACAAGGCGATGATCCTGACATACTTCTATACTGCCGCCCGCAGATCGGAGTTGTTCAGGCTTGACGTTGAACATATTGATTTCAACCGTTCAACGATCACCTTGTTTTCTAGGAAGAATCGACAAGGGCAACTTGTAGGGAAAACTCTTCCTATGGTTGCTACTCTTCGGGAGGTGCTTTCTGAGCATCTTGCGGGGAAAACTTCTGGCCCTGTATTCGTCAGTGAGCAGACCGGAGAAAGGTTCGTTGTAAGACAATATTGGATTCGGAAGGCTTCTGAAAAAGCAGGTGTGAAGCCTTTCGGTTATCACGGAATCAGAAGATTGGCGGCTTCGGTTTTGGCTGATCGGAATGTTCCGATGGTATCAATCCAACACGTCTTGAGACATGAAAATCTTGCGACGACCGAGCGATATGTGAGAGGGCTTGCTGACCTTGGAGGGTCCATGAGCAAGCTCGAAGGTTCGTATGCTTATGCTACAAAAATTCAGTAGATTTTTGAAAGGTACTTCCAAGGTACTTCCAGAAAAAAAATTAAAAACCTGTTTTTTTCTCCAAACCCTTGAAATTATTTGGCGTCCCCAGGGGGAGTTGAACCCCCGTTTCCGGCGTGAGAGGACGGCACACATTACCGCCTGTAGTTATTTCAGATACTTAGCGTTGGAAAAGATGCCAAAAAAGGGGATGTTTGGATCATTTTGCACCCAAAGGTACTTCCAAGGTACTTCCAAAAGGCAACAGATTTTGACCCGATTTTTACCCAATACCGGAGTGAAAAAAAATGTTTGATGAAGACGAAGATTCCATGGAAAAAATTTCGGAGCACATGGCCGAAGAGTATGGCATTGATCCGGGAGAGGTTGATATGGAGGATGTCATATTGACCCTCCTGCAACGTGTCGATGAACTCGAAGTGAGAGTCGATAAGTTAGACGCAATGCTTGGAAATAATGATAACGAGCAGGAAAATGTATGACAAAGGCGTAGTGGGCATTACATAACATCCCACTACGCCTTATTTTTTTACCTTATCTCTGCCAGTTTTTTTAGTGCTCTCTTGCGCTTTTCCTTGATGTCGTTGGCAAGCTCTGCCCTCTTCTCTTTATCAAACCGCTTCTTAACAAAGTCTCTGTTCACAGTCCTAAGTTGCTTGTTCAACTCTCTGAGTTCCTTCCTGACATCGTAAGCCTTCCACCGTTTCCCCTCGTCAATATCCCTAGACTTAATTTTGATACCAACGCTAGACGCCAAAGCACCCGGCACAGAGTAGTCCCTTCCAAGTGCATCCCTCTCGCCTGTCATTGCACCGTACACCTTACCAGCATACCAGCCCATGGGCGATGGAACCACAAACTTGTACACATGATCCAGCCATTTCTTGGCTTTCTCTCCGTTCGTGTCTGTGATGTTGTTGACAATATCCTGCCCGGTAAACGCAGACCGATTCAGAAAAAACTCACCGAGTAACATGAGCGGGCCACTGGCAATCAGCGGGGCCGGTACGGGGAGTACAGGATTTCCCTGGTTGAGATCGAACATATCGCCCAGGGGGATGAACCGACGCACGTCAAGGTCAACCCTTCGGCCATCATCGTTCCAGGGCATACGGATAAGTCGCGGCAGTCCAAGCCATGTGCGCCCGCTAATATCTTCAGCGAGCCCCTTCTCTTCCTCGTCTGGGTCTGCACCGGCCATTGCGTAAGCCATTGTCTGAAATGCGTACCCAAGGGTAAAATACTTAGCCAGTTTCCAAGGGCGTTCCATGAGACACTTGGCAATAACAGGACAGGCACGGTAGGAGTACGATGCAAACGGGAGTACCGACCGACGCAAGGTATTGATCCACGGTGCACGGATGTCATAGTTCAAGAACTGGTCCTGTGCGTACCGGCCCGCATCCAGTGGTGAATATCCTTGGTCGATTTTTCTCAGGTATGTTGCAAGCCTGAATACCTCATCTTCAAGCCCATACACCTGCAATGCCTTTCGGTCGAACTTCTTGACTGCGTTCCCGGCATTGCAACTTAACTTTGTGAGCAAGCCAAGAGATGCCGCCAACCGGTCGTTACCGAATTTCTTTTGCGCCCATTCTCTCACCTGTTCGGAAGATGATACCGTGTTGCTTCCAAGGATTTCATCCATGATCGGGCGTAGCGTTGATTCCACAATTTCGTTTTCAATAAACCCACCACCAAACGCTCCATGGTCCCGTGCGTCTTTGTATATCTTGTTGTCTTTGTTCTTCTTTACGAACACGTCATGGTACACGGAGATGGCGTTGTACAAGTCTTCAAACCGAACATCTGCCAAGTCCATGAACAGCATATTAGACATGATCTGGTTCAAGTGTACACCTGGATGCCGTGCAGTTTTATTGAGTTTCCAGAATGTCATAAACTTCTGCCAGAAACCACGGCTCTGTAACCGATCCAGCTCATTGAGGTCGCGCCAGATTTCAGCCCGGACAGATTTACCGGCGAGTGCACCCCATTTCTTTGCACTTGATTTGCCTATCTTTGCATCGGGCACCTTAACCCATTCCACATCTCCGTTGGCAACCGCCCAGAGGGAATACTTTGACGGTTCGGTGTCGGTGTCTTTCTGAGCACGGACATAGTTATCGCCCAAGTCAACGAGGTCTTTGTAGAACTTCCCGGTGGCAATGTCGTGAGCACACAGCATGAACGTCCTGGTAACGAGATAGCGAGCATCTAGGATTTCTCCGTTCGCCTTGCGCTCTCCCGGTGTCCAGTCACGCCACAGTGTAGCCTTGTCTTTTGATTTCTTGAACCGGACCTCGTAGGTACTCTGCGCCTCAGACGGTCCTGCAAGGTTCCAACCATCAGGCATCTTGTCGCCCGGTGCTATGAAATCGTACTTATGGACCTTCCCGTTTTTGTCCTTCTTGGCGATGATAACGACTTTCGATTTTTCTTTTACCGCTTGGTCAATGGTTTTTCCGCCAACTGCCTTGGCTATACGCGAGAAGTCAAAGGCCAGCGTGTGACCGCGCATTTTTGTTTCACTGCCGATAAGTTTACTCTGGCGTGATTTCATCAGGTCTTGCATCCAGGACGGCAGGGAGTCTTTATCTGCAGTCTCGTACTTCATGTACGATCTGTGCAGGTACTTCCCTTTGTTCCGTTCCTGTGATTCCTTGGTGATAAGCCCGTACTGCACGGCCAGATTACCAAGTTCATCAATGGCTTGGCGGATTGGCTCTGATACGTTCTCCCACTCCTCCTTCGTTGCTTCTTCGCCGGTCAGTATTTTTACGAGCAATTCCTGTTCTTTCGGCATGAGGTTCATATCTTCGATATTCTGAACAAGCTCCATGCCCTTGCCCATGATCTTTCTTCCGAATGCCTGGGAAGCATGAGCGGTCTGAACATACTTCTTGTCTAGCTTATACCTATCAATGAGCCCCTGTCTTGCCAGTTCAACGAACGGCTTGAGGTTCTTCAGTATTGGTGTGTTAATCTCTGGTACTTCTGCCTTGGTTACAAGGTGCTTCAGGACATCACTTCCTCTGTGACCTGCACGCCACCGTCCCTTTTCGTCCATAAGTCCGAATGCTTTAAACGGCCACGAGAACAGCGAGTCGATTGGCTGACTGCCGTTGAACCACTTTTTCATAAACGCCTGTTCTTTCCCGGCAGCTTTGGATGAAGCCTTAAATGCTTCTGTGGAAAAAGCGTTTGTCATTTTGTCGATCTTGCCGATCATCTTTTGTACTTCTGGAATTTCGCCGACAAGTTTTTTGTTCTCAAAGTTTTTGAAGTGTTCATCCAAGAAATCAGCAACGGCCTTGTCTGGGTTCGACGGGTTTTTCTTGCCAGTGACAATCTCTGCAAGTTTTCTCAGGGCGTTTGCCACGCGCTTGAAGAACTTGTCGGTAAGCGACAACGCCTTCTTGTTGGTGTTCAACCATTTTGCAGTGTTATCTGCAAACCATTCAGGGAATGACAGGAAGTATGAGAGCTGATTTTTGTTTGCAACGTCCTTGATACTTTCCTCGGCAAACCCATCCTCCCTGGCGTGCTCGACAATAATAGTTGCACCCACGGGACCGCGCACATCATTCATAAAATCACGAACACTTATGCCATCATTGACCTTGATCGACATCTCGTTTGCCCATTCTTTATGGGCTCGCATGATGGCATTGATCGTTGCAACTGGTGCTTTTCTGAAGAGGTATTGTTCCAGGCTATGCCCAAATTCGTGCCCCAGAGTGTTGTACGTTTCAGGATCATTCTTGGGATCAACAACAATCACAGAGAGTGATTTGTTTCCTATACCAAAATATCCATGGATTGCTGCAGCATCACCTGCCGCAAACTGAGAACGGCAGTCTCTTAATATCTGCCCTCTTGAGTGAGACATATTTGTGCTACCAAGAGAGTTCTCAATGACAGCATCGGGAAGCAACTCTTCGTCTGATAACTTCCCGCCCAGAAGATCGTCTTTAGAGATCATCACATAGGGCGTGTCACCCAACCCAAACGCTTCTTTGAGTTCCCGGATAAACCCATGGAAGTTCCTTGGAACGCCAGGGGTCGAAGGTACACGTCCCGATGAAAACGGATTTGCCTTCTTGAAGCCAGGGAGATCGTCTGGTTCCTCGATCTTGCCGTTTGTACCATTCGATGTTCTCAGCAAGCCAAGGTCTGGGTCTTCGCCTGACTGTATCGCCCGGAGTGCAGTCAGTTTCTTTTCTGCAATTTTTTCCCGGTGTGCATCAGAGAAAGAATCCTTCGCAAAAACAGACACAATCTTTGACGGGCTTTGAGTGTTCCGCCTGGATACCCGGCCCACAGTCTGGTCGATATTATCACCTGACCAGTCAACAGTGGAGAGATACATTGTGCGAGGGTGATTCCCGATTTGGTCGTCAAGATCAACGCCGGTTCCGCCAGACTTCGTTGAGCAGATTACGCACTGCGTCTTGTTGTCCTGGAAGTCTTTAATGACCTGCGCCTTGCTTCCGGCCCCGTATATTTTTCCGTACTTGATACCGGCCTCATCCAAGAGCCGCGCAAGTTCTGTTGCAAACCCGGTTGTCTTAGTCATTGGCTTGCCGTCTTTGTTGACCTTGCCCAACCCCTCGACAAAGATGCCTTTGTCACCAACCGTATCGCACATTACAATAGCCGATCTTCCGTTGGCGATGTCCTGTTTGACCTTCTCGGCAATATACTTCGCCTTCTTGAGTTCAAGCCATTTAGACAGATTGGACAACCTCTGCCCGTGAAGCCTTCCGATTATCCGAAACGCTTCCTTCCCGCGCGGTGCGTTGTCGATTTTCGACTGCCAGTAATTGTATATCGTGGCCTGATCTATCTTGTCTTGAGGCGTGAGAATGTCGGCGTTGTCCGCTTCAAGTTCGCCCCAAAACGGAAACTCACGCCGGATAAGTGCCCCTTCTTTATTGAGCTTTGCACGCATCTTGATGATGTTTGAGTAAACCTGATCCCAAGTATATCCCTCGATTGGATCAACCCGATATTCAGATTCTCCCGTGTATTCGTTGAGAACCCAACCGGCCTTAAACCCCATGCGTTTATTTACATCTTCGACATTTTCTCCAGAGAGTTTCGCCATAAAATACGTGGCGGCCTCGGGCCTGTCCATGGGTGTTGCTGTTGCGAACACTACATTATCAGGGTTGAGTTTCTCAAAGGCGATCGTTCGCTTTGAGTCCATGTTCTTCAGGCCATGCGCTTCGTCGCAAAGGATTGTGCCGAACACATCAGGCTTGATATTGGCGGGGCGAGTCTCACCCTTGACATTGCGCTCGATAAGGTCTTCGTAGGTTCCGATACGGATAGGTGCGTTAGAATCAAGTTTGCCAACCTTGATACCCAATACATCGGCATCACGGTTAAAACTTGTCTCAACGATGTTTACGTTCTTCGTGATGATAAGCGATGGCTTGCCTGTTCTGTCTACCATCTCCTTCGCTGCAACGAGGATTGTTCTGGTTTTACCCGTACCAGTTCCATCGAAAAGTCCGAACCCTGCAGGGGTTACTCCTTTCTTGTTTTTTTCTTTAGTAAATCTTTCGATGATGAGGTTGACTGCGAGTCGTTGGTTGTCGTCAATCTCGTACTTCCCAGAGCCGACATAATCTCTGGGTTTTGGTATATTTTTTTGGTCAACCACTCGGAGTCCGTATCCGGCTGGTCGCTTGCTAACAACAGTTCCTCCATTTGTTCCAGAAACGGTCTGTCTGCCTTTAGACTTGCTGTTGCCAGACTTTGTTTTCTTGTCTTCTGGTATTGTTCTGTCATTGTTCTTTATAACCTCCTGGTGAAATCGCCTGACATACGGCTTCAGTGCGACAAATTTTTCAAGTGGCAATGAATCAGCAACAAAATTCAGGAAGCCTTTGATACGTTCTCGCTCGCTCACACCCGACACAGACCGCCCGTAAGCGTCCCATGCTTTAAGTAGGAAGCCTTTTACTTTAGGCCATTTTGCGGGATCAATACCGTCTGCGTTCGCTGTTTCTTTCTTCTGGCTCGAAAATTTGAACTTGTTAGCCATGAGGTCGATGATTGAACTTACTGCATCATCAAGGGCTTTCTTTGCCTCGTCCCTGGCTTCCTTCTGCAACTGAGCTTTTGACTTGGCCTTTTCTCTTCCGGCCTTGGTCATATCTTTCTTGGGCTTTGCTTCGGACTTGGCTTTAGACTTGGCCTTCTTTTTTATGGCCTGTACTTTTTCTTTGCCGGTCTTCTTGCTTGCAGGCTTTTCCGAAGTACGCTCAGAAACGACTTCATCGAAGATGTCGTCAATATCAACGTCTTCGTCCTGGGAAGCCTTTTTGCTCGGTTGTTTCTCCTGGGTACGCTCAGATACAACTTCGTCGAAAATATCATCAATATCGTTGCTTTCGCCTTCAGAGGTATTCTGCGCTTCCGGTTCAACCTTCTTGGTTGCAGGCGCGACATCCTGCATATCGTCTTCAGTGAATAAATATTTCGTAAGGGTAGGGGTGTGCACTGCAAGGGTATTCTTCGCCCCATTGTCATCCTCTATCGAATACACATCCCATGCGCCTTCGCCTACAATATCCCGTCCCTGGTCGGCAGCCTGTTTTGCTATTGCCTTGGCATTGTCTCTTGTTGCTTCCTTCTTCCACTTGGCTTCAGAAGCCTTCTTATGCTTATCAACAATGTCTCGCAGTTGCTTATCGGAAACTGTACGGCCTTCAACAACATAGTGCTTTGATCTCGTTGGAGATTTGCCAAGGTTGATACCATATCTTCTTCCAGCCTCTTCTGGGTCAGCCTCGATCTGCTCCATTGTCAGCCCTTTATCCATGGCCTCATGGATGGCTGGTTCCATGTTTTTTACGGTCCCGGCTTCGGGTGTACTCTCGATTTTCGCCGCTTCTCTGGCCTGCAGGTGCCGTGTAATCTCATCAAGCACACCTCTAAGCTGTTTCGCATCCCCGGCATGGAGAGTATTGCCCTGGATATTCTCATATACATCAAGGACTTTACGACGAACAGCATTCAGGGGAATATCCGATTTCATATCGTCGAGGTTCTCTTTTGATTCCTCGTACAGATCAACCGTCCGGCGCTCCTGCGGGGTCATATCAGCGCCTTCTTTCCCTTGTATTTTCCTATACTCGACTTCAAGCTCACGGAGGTCTTTCTCTGCCTGCCTGATCTCTTTGTCCGTCGGCTTGACATAATCACCCAGGACCAGATTGGCCACATGCTTCAGATCGTCAGAATACTCTTCGTTGAGCACAGGCGCTACATCCACGTCCTGCTCATTGGGAGGAAGTTCTTCTTGTGATTCCTGATCTGAGTGTTCTACCGAGGTATCTTGTGAGGTTTCTTCTTGGACTTCCTGAGTGGTTGGTGCAGGTGTTGCGTCTGGGTCTATCTTACGTTTGTTTATCTCAAGGGCGGCCTTAATAAAAAGCGGGCCCGCTTTCCCTCTGTTTGTTTTGTACACCGAAATAAGGTCTTCGTCAGAAAGCGTTTTTACATCATCAGGCTTTACGTTTGTGAGTTGTTTTTCTGCCGGTGGCTGTACCGCCGGTTCTGGTGCAGGTGTTGTTTCAACAGGTGCCTGTACCGGTGCTGTTCTGCTCTGAATTTCAGTTCCGGCAAGTGCGACAAGCTGACGGTTCCCGGTAGCAACAGCGTATTGATATACGTCTTCCAGGTCATCGTCGGATAAAGACTTGAGAAGCGCAACGGAACTATCCTGAACTTGTTCCTGTGGTTGCGCTGTCGGAGTCGTTGCCACAGACTGTTCTTGAGTGGGTTGAGCCTGCACAGGCTGAACAACTGGCTTTGGTGTTTGCTGAACAACGGGTGTCTGCTGTTGTACAGGCGGAGCTACAGGGGTTGGCTGATTTGCCTGTGGTGCCTGTGGCGTGCTCACCGGTGCCTGTTGTGTTACGCCACCTTGATAAGAGGGTGCCTGGGTAATTTCCTGTGGCAGTGCAGACTGTGTGTTTATCTGCAACGGAGCTCTTCGCTGCATTTCCTGCTGTTCCCGTAATGCAGTAGGGAGAATGGGCATTATACCGGGCTCTGGGCCACCAAGATTACTGGTTGCTACCTGTTCCCTGGGAGAGAACGGTTCCGTTGTCGGCCTCTCAATAGTCTCAGGCGGGACGACAGGTGCGTTTATTTGGCCCTGAGAAGCCCCGAGAGGCGTTTTCTGTTCTTCCGTGGGTGTTTGTTTGGCTTCGTCTAAAAGATTGACAGACGACCCCTTAGAGAGCTTTCTAGCTATATGCCTACCAGTGGCAATACCACCACCCATAAATGCAGACTGAACTATCGTAGCAGGCGCAACCTCTTTAAAGGCATCCATCCAGCTTGTCGGTTCTTCACCCTTGAGCTTCGCCCACTCGTCACTTTGCCATTTCTGGGTAGCTGTTTCTGTTGGTAGCTCGGTGAGCGCAACGCCTCCCATAAACTTGCCGCTGTTTCTTAGAGCGTTTGCTACGCCGCCAGTGATCCCTTCTTTAGCTACAGTCTCACCGGCTTCTTCACCTGTCTTGCCAAGAACTTTTGCAATAATTGACGGCTTGCCCTTTGTGGCCTTGAGAGCCTTGGACACAATTTTGCTTGCACCAAAAGGCATTCCTGCGAGGGCAGTTTCAACCATTGCCGAGATAGCTTCCGGCCCTGCTTCTTCGTGGCCGTACCTCTGTGCGATGTCTTCCACGTAATCCTGAATAACATCCCATTCTTCAGAGGTGGCACCTTCCTGGTTTACGCAGATGTCGTACAACTCGTTCATGAATTGATCTTTGGCTGAGTTGTACATAATCGCGTAAGATGTTGCACCTGCGCCAGCGGTAGCGGCTGCAAGCGCCCCTGGTCCAGTAAGACTAGCAGCCGTTCCAGCAGCGAACCCTGCACCTGCGCCAGCCCCGGCAACAGCGAGACTAGAGGGTACACTATTTAAGCCTTCCCTCACGCCTTTTCTTACGACACTGCCACGGGCCTCATCAAGAGAGGGTAGGTCGTTCTCCATCGCCTCCTGGTTCTCGTTGATGCGGTTCGTCAAGAACTCGTTGATTGCGCTTCGCTGATCGGGTGTTTCAACATCTCCGCCACGCATTGCTCCCCACAATGTCAGTGGTGCTTGATCGGTAACACCAACCCAAAGAGCATGAGCGGCGTCACCTACAAGACTTCTATCTGGTAGCTCGTCAACGCCCAAGGACTGTTTTGTAAGCATCTCATTGATATATTCTTCCTTGCTTACATAGTCATGGAACTCAGGCGATTCGTCGTATATTTTTGAAAAATATTCTGCTTGTTGCTGATTATCCATTACACCCCTCTTGCTGTGCTAGTGCAAAAGTGTTTTGTTCATTACACATTTTCTTATGCTCGACTTGCAATGTACGCCTTGATCCGTTGAATTATCGGAACAATCGTTGCGGGAGGAAGTTGAGTACCCGATGCTATAAGTTGTTTCTCTTGGTTCGTTACAACATTCGGCGGCATCTTCATAACATCCACAGGGACAATACTTCCATTTATCTTTATATTCAAGACGTTTGCGCCACTAGCGATTCCGACGGTGTTCGGATTAAGTGCGGAAGGTTGTGACGCTTGCTGTTGCTGTGGTGCCTGTCGTGTTGCGTTGGTCTGTCTTGGTGCCTGCCGTGTTGCATTGGCTTCCTGCACATACTCCTGGACCATTTGTGGAGTGGCCGTGTCGGTTTTATACCTGTTGTGTGCCCAATTTCTGAAATCTTCGATCAGGCTTTGAGCCGAACTGTTGATGCCAGCACCAATGCGCCCGGCGAGGTTTAACTTTCCACCTGCTTTCTGAAGGATGTTCAGGAGGAAATTCCCCACAACAACGCCGTTCTGCTGAACCTTTTCAGACATGGCATTTTGCACGGGATGCTCTTCATTCCGAATGTCTGAGAGCGATTTGCCGAGGTTGACAAGCGCACCGATGCCTGATTGTCCTGCACCTTGCTGCAAAGAAACCTGTTCGCCGTCTTGTGCAAACGGGCTCCTCCCATTAGCCATGCGTTTCTTCGCGTGGTCAACCGCCTTCTGGATTATTGCCTCAGTAGGCTTTCCTCCATTAAGAAGGTATTTGATTTCCTCCTGCGTCAACGTGGGAACAAGCGAGGGAATTTCAACTTCCTTCCCATCGAAGTTTACACCGATGGATAACTCCGTTGAGATTTTTCCGTCAGGGCGTTTCAACTCGCCAAAATATCCCTTCCCTTTTTGCGTTCCGTCTGCACGGGTTCCATATCCATAGTCAGTTTCTCCACTCCTGCCCTTTGCCTTGCGGATGATGTCGTCCTTCAGGCTTCCACCTTTACCCCCATTATCTCCGCCTTTCTTTTCTTTCCCGGACGCTTGTTGTGTTGCACCATACATACTATGGTATTTGGCAAGAACACGGTCGTGAGCCCAGGTCTGTTTTTCTGCATTCGGCATGTTTTGTGGAGCGAGTTTAATTTCCGTCTGAAGGTCGGCCCTCGCATCCCGTATTCCATTCAATGCAGCCGATGTCCCATCAAGGCCACCATACACATAGCGTTTCGATGCAAGGGTATATAATTCGTCGAGGTCTGTATCTACCTTTGAATATCCTGTTGACTCGTCAGTTTTTGTTACGAGCGTTTTGATATAACCTGCGGCAGTTTTCATGTTAGCCGCAATGTTTTCTCTTGTGAGTCCACCTTCTCCATCACTCTTGCCCTTGGTAAATCCCATCTGACGCAGCTTCTCAATCGCCTCAGTGCCTCCCATGACCTTGCCGCCGTCAGGGGTATAGATGGCATACGACACTTGAGACATATTGTTCTTGTTTATAAGCCTTGCAACATAGACAGTTTGCCCATTCTTGTCCGTCCATGTTTCGGCGTTCTCGATTGCACTTGCGTTTGCCTCTGTTATGTATTTCGACTGAGCTACATACTGAAAGGTGAACTGCTTGGCAGATATGTTGTCTGCCGTTGTAAGCATATCCTGGACGGATATTTCTTTGCCCAATACCTGCGTCCCGTCTTCTTTGGTGTACACCATATTAAACACCTTCTTAGACGGGTCGTATTTCACGTCATACGGGTAGGGTGCTTGATTAACTATCTGCTGAACGGCTAACGCAGACGCTTCTGATTTTGTCTTAAAATATTCGCTTGCGGCAGTATCAAGTCCGGTTGTGATCTGTGTGTACAACCGTTGCGCTTTCTCCTCTTCGTTCTTTCTCAGAAAGGACGTAACTTCCTGATTTTGCTTGAGTGATTTCTGAAACAGAGCAACGGCCTTATCTTCGTTCAAATTTTTTGTAACGATTGTCCCCAGGTAATTAACTCCGCCCTGGACGCCATTTGGACCACTGCTGGCTGCCTTAAATTCTGTGGCATATTTTGCATAAGCCTCTTTTACTGCATTATTGTCAGCCACTTCTTGTTTCATAGCACTAAGAGCAATATTGGACGATTCTTCTTGGTCGTGTGAGAGTGTGGCCTTATTCCAAACATCGTTAGAGATTCCCGATGGCTTCTCCGTGACACCTTGCCCAAGCGCCCCTAGTGCTTGATCGTATTGCTGTGCGTTGGCTTTCTGCTCCGCGCGATCCTGCAACGCCAGCTTGCGGTCTTCCTGGGAATTAACAAATTTTTGAGCGCCCTGGACGGTGTTAGCCATGTTCGCCCAATCACTAAACCCCCAATCATTATTTGCATTACTATATCCCATGAGTGCCCCTTATGAAAAAAGATATGTCGAAGCGCCAATGACCGCGCCTATAGCCGCGCCCCACCAGCCAGCGGATGAGCCCGTTGATGCACCGGCTGCAGTTGCAGAGCCAAGGGATGACCCTGCTGCCGTCGTGGTGCTCGTTGTGGCTGCGGTAGTAGTTGCTGCTGTTCCTGCCGCCGCTCCTGTTCCCGCACCCGCGGCACCTCCCGCAGCCGCTCCGCCCATAGAACCTGCAGCCATGCTCGTTCCAAGGGATGCACCTGTATTGCCCGCAACCAATGCTCCACCAGTTGCAGACATCCCTTCGGTTGCCAAACCTGCAGTAGTAGCTCCGCCTTCTACGGAAAGCCCCGCCGCCGTAAGTGTTTCGGGGGCCAGACCTGGACCGATGGTTCCTAATGTCCCAGGGCTCATAGCAAACGTAGCATCTGCGCCACCTTTAACAGCGTATGTTCCTGCAGCTTCACCTCCAGCCTCGGCTGTGGACAAACCAGAAAGGCCAGAACCTTCAAGCATAGCGTTGTCAACACCAACCTGTACCGCATCCGATGCTGGCTTTGTAAACCCAGGTATTTCACCGAGTGGCCCTTCTTCCATGAGTTCCAATCCTTCAGACTCGTCAGGTAGCTGGATGGCGTCAGAACCAAACAACCCCTCAATCATGGGCGACATAGTGTACCCCATGAGAGCCCCGCCAGCAGTATTTTGCAATGTACCCCCGACTGTTTTCTTGGCCGGTTTTACAGTCGGCTTTTCTTTATCCATAGATGCTGCTGTACTGGCTGCCTGCTGCATTCCACCCATGGCCTTCCCAATGGGATTCTCAATAGTATAAAGTCCTCCAATCATAAATCACGTCCTCCTAACTGGTGTATGACAGACCCATTGTTGCTGCATCTTTCAATCTGGTATAGTTCTCATTTTCTGCATCCGTTCTTGCAGCCGTCTTCGCAGTGCCAATATTCTTTGCAAGATTAAGAGCATCATTACTTTTAGCCTTGGCATACGCACCAGAGGAAGGATCAAGTCCCATGGCCTGAAGCCCTCTATTTGTCGCGCTGTTTGTGGCGTTCCAGGACGACCATGCGTCAGAAGCGGCCTGATTCATCTTGTCCTGTACATTGACACCCTCAAGTGCCTCTGAGGTGTACGCCGACCTTACAGGCGCAAACTCGTCAATGGCTGTACTGGTATCTGCAATCTGCTTGCTTGCCAGGGCTGTCTGTTCGGGAAGTAACTCAAGTGCGGCTTGGCTCTGGCCGGTTGTAAGCTCTGCGGAAGTTTTGGATGCTTCAGTCTGATACGGGAGTAAAGAGAGATTTGAATTTGCTTCCGCCAAAGCCAGCGCTGTCTCAGACGGAATAAGAGAGGTATTTGCCGCAACCTGTGCGGTTTCATAGGGTTTGTATATATCTTTCCAATAATCGTAATATTCCTCGGCCATCTTCTCTTGGGCTTCATAGATCGTGGCCATCCGAGCGTTGTATGCTTCATCCACAGCATCCGTGCTACCGCCACCTTTACACTCAGCCACATGA
>Ga0265294_10000652_pt1 | contig 46456 bp, 48 predicted proteins | sample MunlanPumphouse3_FD_192504 | JGI IMG/M metagenome (GOLD analysis project Ga0265294, IMG submission 192504) | Groundwater microbial communities from a municipal landfill in Southern Ontario, Canada - Pumphouse #3 | ecosystem: Environmental > Aquatic > Deep subsurface > Groundwater | place...
TAGCGGGTACTCTTTTGCTACAAAGTTAGCTTTTGGGATATCTAGTAGTTTTTTCCCAACTCTAACCTCTCTAAATGAGCTAAATTTATCTATGTGTCTGAGTGCTTCTAAGACTACAAGATTTTCATCTAAAATTATTACATTTGTATGTTTGCCTGTAAACTCAAACTGTAAGTAGCTCGTTAGCTCTTTATAAGATGAGCTAGATAGACACTTAAACCTTAACACTTTATCGCCATTTACAAGCTCTATATCTTTTATGTGTGAATTGTTGAGTCTTTTGGTTAAAATCACATCAAATGGGGCATTATAAACCTTACTTTGGAGTAGATTTTGAGCTTTAAATATCTTAGAATCACCCTTTTTCATATCAAAAAAAATATGATCATTTTTATCAAAAGATACTTTTATGGTTGTATCGGCAACTCTATATATGGCAAAAATCTTCTTAAAGTTTAAAAAGTATGGTAAAAGTTGTTTTAGGTGGGAGAGTTTCATAGCCGTATTTTAGCCAAAGTTTTATATACTTTTGGTTTTAAGGAAATATATGAAACTACCAAAAGGTTTTAGAAAAAACTATTTTAGACTTCAAGCCATAACAGCTACCACTAACTATATAGCTTTACAAAAAGATAGCTCAAGGGTAGAGAGTTTTCATATTTTTAAGACTTTTAGCGAAGATGAGCTAGAAGATGAAGCACCACCAGAGTGCGAACTACTTCTTCAAACCACCTCACAGTGTAACTGCTACTATGTTAAAAGGGCCAAAAAAGCACTAAAACTCTGCTCATCTGCTCACCTACCTACACTTTACTTTCAAACATTAAATAGCTCAATATCGCCACCAGTACGGAGTACGGATAACGGAATACGGAATACGGAATACGGAAAATAGAAAATTAATATAAGGAAAAATAATTGAAAAAAATAGTTATATACTCATCTTTACTTAGTTCACTTTTGTTAGGAGCTAAGCTAGAGAGTGTGAGGGTTTACTCAAGTAGTATCGTTACAGATGAGCTAAGATCGGCAAGTTTTAGTGAGATATATAGTAGTGAAGATATGAAAAGCTCACAAAATCTATATGAGTTTTTAAACACTCATACATCACTTGTAGTGATGCCATCATATGGTAACTCCTATACTCAACAACTCGATATGAGAGGTTTTGGGCTAGAAAATGGACACCAAAATATAGTTATAAATATCGATGGAAGAAGGCTTAACAACATAGATGGAGTGCCACAACTACTAAGTAGCATACCTATAAGCTCTATAGAGAGGGTTGAGATAGTAAAATCAAGCGGAATTGTAGAAAATGGCGATGGGGCAAATAGTGGGGTTATAAATATATTTACCAAAAATGACTCATCAAAAGAGGTAGGTTTTTATGGTGGAACTTATGGGCTTTATGGGGGTAGTTTTGCTATCGGTGAGAGGTTTGATGCTCTTAGACTAAACCTAAGTGGTGATGGTAGTAAAAATCGTGGAATACGAAAAGTCTATGCAGATGGCTCAAAAGATAAGTCCAAATTTGGCTCACTAAATCTAAATCTAGCCTATGATATAAACAGCGATCTTGAGCTTAGAGCTAGAGCTTTTAGCTCATATGTAGATACAGTATATGGCGGATATATGAGCCTTAGTGAGTTTAGAGATGATCCAAAACAGCAAGGTAGTAGCATATGGGGTACACCTAGTGTGGCAAATAACCAAACCTACAAAACCAAAGGTGGTGGGGCAGGACTTAGCTATAACATAGATGAAAATCTACTATTTAGTTTAGATGCAGATAGAGAGAAAAAAAGTTCTGATTATGAAACCACAGGATATAGTGCGACATCTAACTACACCTACGATACTCTAAGATCTTCACTTTTATATGAAGATAGTGGTTTTAGTGTTGTGGGTGGGCTTGATATGTTTGATGGTAAAAGAGAGGATGATAAAACTTCTTATAGCATAGAAAACAAAACTAAAAAGCAAAATCTCTCAGTCTATGCAAAAGCTAGATATAGCTTCGATAATCACTCTTTTGAAGCAGGGGGAAGGGCCGATAGAGTCAAGTATAGCTATAGCGATGCTACTCAAAGTTTAAGTAAAAAAGACTCACTAAGTGGTTTTGAGGCGGGGTATAACTATGTTTATGATAGTGTTAGTTCTATGTTTTTTAACTATGCTCATGCCTATGAGTCTCCCGATATCGATAGATTTTTTGATAAAGATTTTCTTGGAGTTGTTAGTTTTAATGGTTTTATAAACCCCGCAAAAAGCGATAGTTTTACACTAGGCTATAACAACATCACTAACACTAACAAGCTTAAGTTATCGGCTTATTATATCAAACTAAAAGATGAGATATACTACTACAGCGACCCCGCTTTTATCGCTTCTAAAAACACAAATATAGACAAATCACACAAATGGGGTTTTGATATCTACGATAAGTTTAGTTTTGGGAAATTTAATGCGATGTTAAACTATAACTTTGTTGTAGCAAAGATAGATGATGAAGTTGAAAATGGTGAGAAGTTTAGCTCTAAAACCCTACCCGGTGTTAGTAAGCACAACATAAAAGCTACTCTAGAGTACGAAGTACTAGCAGATACTCATCTATCTTTTACACAGATATATAGAAGCAAGGCATATGCATTTAACGACTTTTCAAATAGTTTTGCTCAAAAACAAAAACGCTACACTAGTAGCAATGTAGCCCTAAGGTACCTAAAGGATAACTACGAGGTTTTTGCAAAAGTAGATAATATTTTTGGTAAGAAAAATGGACTATGGACACAAGATGATGCTATCTACCCGACAAACTACACCACTACCGCTTTAGCGGGTGTTAAGGTGAGGTTTTAGGTAGATTCCAAATCGAGTTAGCAATGACAAAGTATCCTCACCCTGAACTTGATTCAGGGTCTATCGTTTAAGATTTTCCTTGATAAGTTTTTCAAGAAACTGGGGTTTTAGTTTTGAGGCTAATTTACAAGCTGTAATCATTTTAAAAGCAGATATAAGGTTTAGGTCCATTTTGTAACCAGCATTTTTTGCTAATTCATTTAAAAATATCCTTTGTGTCCTGCCATTTCCTTCACGAAATGGGTGCAGAGCATTTAGCTCCATCATAAAATTAGTGATGTTTTTTGCAAATAAATCTATATCTTTGTAGTTTTTCAAGAAGTTTTGTTCTTTTAGCTCATCAAAGATTATTTTTGAATATTTGGGTAGCTCATTACCTGGAACAAAATGCTGATTGCCTTTTAAAAATACCCCATTTAAACCCATGTCAAATCTATCTTTTCCAGCCCAAGTGTAAACATCTTTAAAAATATAATTATGAATATTTTTTAAATGTTGATAGTCAAAATCTCCTCTAATGGGATTTATATTTAATTGAAAAACTCTTTTGCTTGTTAATTCTCTCTCTTTTGTCCCTAAATCCTTTAGATTTTTCGCTTTTACAAGATTAGTGGAGAGAAGAATTTTCTCAAAATCATTAATTTGGGGCACTTAAGAAGCACCCCACTCTTTGAGCTGATGTGCTATTAGCTCATCGGCTGTTGTTTCGCCTTTTTGTATTTTAATGCCATCTAAAATATCTTTTTCATTTAGATACATATTTTCAATAGCAAAACTACTTATAATAGACTTATTTTGTTGATATTGCTCATCTGTTAAATCAGATTTATATTTGTCTAAAATAGCTAGACTTGCATCTAAACTATAAACTTCAGGATAGCTTGAAATATCTACTCTTTTTGTCACTTTTAGCCCCTTTTGTTTTTTATATTATAATATAACTTAATCTCAAAAGTTTTTATCAAGCCAAATACTTAACATATACAAAGACCAAAGGTGGTTTTTGTATAGCCCTTTTTTACCATCTTCTATAAAGTTTTTTAGCTCCTTTTCTTTAAAAAGCCCTGCTCTTTTGTTTGTTTTGATGATATTTTCTACTCTATCATCTTCTAGTAGGTACTCATAAAATCGGCTTGAAAAACCTTTTTTTCTTCTAGATAAAATCTCATGCGAAAGGTAGGGTTTCATAGTGTTTTTTAGTACTCTTTTTCGCTCACCTAAGCGGATAGATGGAGTTAAGCTAAAAGTGGTTTTTATAACCTCTTTGTCCAAAAATGGTGTAGTTATCTCAAGGTTTAGTTTTTGTGAGATGGTGTCTAGTTTTGTTTTTGCAGGTAGTTGCTCAAGGTCCAAAAAACTATACCAAAAGCTCTCATCTTTTGAGCCTACAAACATATCTCTAAGGTGGTTTATGTAGCTTAGTGCTTGGTTATCTTTTATGTTTTGTTTTAAGAGATGGTTTTTTTGCAAATCTGTAAAATTCTCACCTATGCCTCTAAAGATAAGGCTCCCATCAAAAGCTCTTTTGTGTCTCTCCCACTCTTTACTCATAGAAAAATGTGAGTGAAAAAAGCTACTCAAATACCCTTTTTGTTTTAGATTTTTAAGCTCTTTAAGCTCTAAAAATTCACGGTATTGTCTATATCCTAAAAATAGCTCATCTGAGCCTTCGCCACTAAAAACCCTTGTGTACCCATCTGATTTTACCTGCTTTAACATATGAAAAAGTGGCAAAGCAGCGGGGTCGTTTAGTGGCTCATCAAAGAGTTCATCCACCTCATCAAACATATCTTTTATATCTAGCACTTTTAGCTCTAAACCTAAAAACTCAGCACTCTTTATGGCAAGTGGTGTTTCGGAGTTTTGTATAGTATAGGCGGTGGTTGGTTTTAAAAAGTAGTTTATAGTGGCACTATCTATTCCACCTGAGAGAAGTGATATACTTTTGGGTGTTTTTCTAAGCTCTATAGCTTCGCAAAGCACTTTTTCTAGCTTTTGTAGTGCCTCATCTTCACTACAAATCGTAGTTTTTATATCTAGTATGTTAAAGTATCTACTAACACTAACACCTTGTTTGTTATATGTTAGTAGCGATGCGGGTGGGAGCTTTTTTATGTGCTTGTAAAATGTGTGTGGTGGAGTTGGGGTTAAAAAAGATAGGTAGCTAAGTAGTGCATCGTTGTTTAACTCTAGGGTTTTTAGGTACGGTTTTAGTTTGGATATGTTTGAGCTAAAAGCAAAAAAATCACCACTATCTATGTAGTAAATCTGCTTTGTGGCTAGATGATCGGTCGCTAAGAGTATGGTTTTGTTATCAACTAAACAGAGTCTAAACTCACCCCTTAGCTCATCTATAAACTCAGAGCCTTTTTTTAGATAAAGCTCTACTATCTGCTCATCTGATTTATCTACCCAACCATCTAGTAAAAGTGAGATGTTTTTAAAACTGTATGCTCTAAACTCTACAGTTTTACCAAAATAACCAAAAAATAGCACACTATTCTCCTATGCTAAGCTTTATTTATAAAACACAACTGTAATATCATCTTCTAAATACCCCTCATTAAAGCCTACATCCCTAACTTTTAGCTCCTTAGCTATAGATAACACCTCATCTTTACTCATATAGTTATAGGTTTGGCTCTCTTTGCTCCCATAAAGTATGTTAAAGATAAAGGCGATTTTAGAGCTTTTAAAACAGTTTTGTATAAAAAGATGGGTCTCAAAACTAGTTAGTACATTCATAGCACCGCTACATATATAAAAATCTCCCATAGGTAGCAAATCTTTACAGATATCTTTTTGAAGCACCACTTCGCCTGTTTGGTTTGATGCTATGGCACACATATCTTCGTGTATATCTAAGCCTATATAGTTTTTTGGTTTGGTTTTTAAAAATGTATAAAAATCCCCAAATCCACACCCAGCATCTACAACACTAAAACTATCCAAATCTTTTGGTAAAAATTTAGCTATAGCCTTAAACCTAAGCTTTTGAGTTTTAGCAGATATCCAGTTTACACCCTTAGGTGTAGTACCGTACTTTTTTATGGCAGATGAGTAGAAGTGGTGGTTATTTACTTTTGGCATAGAGCTTTGCTATTAGAAATTTTAATAGGCTCATGATAAGCACACCAGATAACATACCAGCAACTATAAATGAAAAATACTCATCTTGTGATATAAGATTTGCCTCATAACCGATGGTAGCTATTGCTATAAGAAATGTTAGTGGCATAGAATCACCAAGGGCTAAAAGTTGAGTCTCAAATAGACTTAGATGAGTTCTATAGGCAACATAGGAGCTAACTGCTCTAACAAATATAATCATAAGCATAATATACAGGGCATTTAGAAGTATTTTTACACTAAAAACAAGGGTTAAATCTAGTGTTGAACCTACATATATGAAAAATATCGGTACTAAAAATCCAAAACCAACTTTGTGCAACATCTTTGGTAGATCTTTTTTATGCTCAAAGAAGTTAGATATAAATATCCCCGCAAAGAAAGCCCCTAAAACCATATCTATATGTAGTATGTGCATAATAGCCACAAATATAATAAAAAACGCCGCACTAATCCTAACACTTTGAACTTTGCCATCATCTTGAGGCATCATAGACTCTTTTAGTTCAGGAAACCACCAAAATAGAGTATTTGTAAGCTTTAGTGACTGATATACCAAAAACAAAACTATAAAAAATATCGCTATATTTTTGTATAGGTCAAACCCAACCCCGTGGTGTGTATACGACTCATACATAACAATGGCTGAGATACTAACAATCTCCCCCATAACCCCAACTATAAGGACAAGCTCAAGCCATTTAAACTCTTTTCCATGCTCATTTATAAGTGCCATAATCATACCAAGTGAGACTATAGGTATAGCGACTATATATATAGGGCTAAGCCCTAGAGCTAAGTAGAGTATAAACGATAGTGAGTAGAGTGTACTAAAGTATATCAAAGCACTCTTTAGCAGAGTATCTTTTTTTGCTACAAACCTTTTTATGTCTATCTCAAGCCCTGCTAAGAACATAAGGTAGAAAAAACCTATCTTTGAGAGTGCCTTAAAAGTCTCCTCATCGCTACTTAAAAATCCAAAATAAAACGCAAGTGAACCAAGGATTATCTCAACAACAACTATGGGTAGTCTTATAAGATTTGAGACTATGGGAGATAGTATAAGTAGTAGTGCTATCTCTATAAAAAGGATCGAACTATCATTCATGATACTGAAGTAGCTACACCTAAGTTTAGATCTTTTAACATCTCCAAATCTTTGTGCATCTCATTGCCTTTTGTTGTTAGGTAGTTGCCTATGACTATGGAGTTTGCTCCAGCATCAAAAATCTCAGCAACCCTATCTTTAAACATAAGCCCTCTTCCCCCTGCTACCATAATTCTCTGTGCATTTGGTATAGTTTTTCTAGTAAGAGTTATAAGGCTTAGTGCCTCATCTATACTTAGGCTATTTGGTGTGAGTTCTAGTGCTTCGTTGTGGTGGTAGAAGTTTATAGGGACTGAAGTTGGATTTAGCGATGCGATAGATTTTAACATACTAAGCCTATCTTCTTGAGTCTCACCAAGCCCAAATATCCCACCACTTATAAGTACAAGTCCAGCTTCATTTACATTTTGGCAAGTGGTGTATCTATCGTCCCACTCATGAGTAGTACATATAGATGGGTAAAACTCTCTTGAAGTCTCTAAGTTGTGGTTGTATGCTTTTATGCCAGCTTTTTTAAGCTCTAAGAGTTGCTCAAGTGAAGCTGTACCATTACATGCAATAAGCCTTAATTCAGGCACCTCTTTACTTAGTACCTTAGCGACACCACACACAAACTCTAAGCTTTTATCGTTTAACCCTTTATCGGCAGTCACTAGACAAAACCCCAAAGCTCCGACACTTCTAGCGGTTTTTGCCTCATCTACAATCTGCTCTATGGGTTTTTGTTTATATCTATCTATATCTGCTTTGTATCTTACACTTTGTGAACAAAACTTACAATCTTCATTGCAAGTTCCACTATTTATGTTGCAAATAGAGCATAAAAAAACTTTTTTATTCATACCTTAAACCTTTTGGTAGCTCTTTGTAGAGTTTGACTTTTTTTCTCTTTAGTATATGAAGTGATGATATACTCATCTTTAGTTAGTTCAAGCATCATCCAGCTAGATATATCGCTATCTCTTGCACACACTTCGCCAGAGTTTAAAAAGAGTGTTTTGCCATCAAGCTCAATATTTTGCACATGAGTATGACCAAATATAACAATATCTACATCGGGAGTTAAAAAGTATGGCAAGTGCATAAGTTTAAATGTTTTACCACCTAGTTTAAAGTAGTATGGCTCAACTACTAAGTTAAACTCACTATCAAACTCTAAAAGATGAGCATCGTTATTTCCATAAACCGCGATATATCTTAGAGTACTCTTTTTAAGTAGTTCTAAAACCTCTTTTTCTACAATATCTCCAGCATGTATCAAAAACTCAGCACCATCAGCCACAAGAGTATCTATGGCATAGGTAGCCTTTTTTAGCTTTTTGTGTGTATCTGAGATGATACCTATCTTCATCCCTCTATCTCTTCTTTAGCAGTTCTAGTTTTACACTTAACACACTCATAAACCTCTTTGTTTCTGTAGGTTCTAAGGGCCAATGCTCCAGTGCAATCACCCTCTTTACATTTATAAGTTGATGGCTCAAACTTCGATATAAAAGTACACTTAGGGTAGTTAGCACACCCCCAAAAAGCCCCTCTTCTTGAGTTTTTATAAACTAACTCCCCGCCACAATCAGGACATGGAGTGGTAGATGTTTTACTCTCATGTTTTAAGCTCTTTGTATTTTTACACTCAGGGTAGCCACTACATGCTAAAAACTCACCATTTCTACCCTTTTTAAGCACCATAGGTTTGCCGCATTTTTCACAAACCTCATCACTTGCTTCACCATTTGTCCCCTCTTTTTTCTCACCCTCTGCTTGTTCTGTGTATTTGCACTTAGGGTAACCGCTACAAGCTATAAACTCACCAAATCTTCCACCTCTAAGGAGTAACTCTTCCCCACATTGTGGGCAGTTTCTACCTAGTGGTTTTGCTAGTTTTTGAGATTTGATATTTACTTTACCATCGGCGATTTTTTTATCAAACTCTATATAAAACTTACTAAGCAACTCTTGCCAGTCGATCTTACCATCTGCTATATCATCTAAGTTCTCTTCCATACCAGCACTAAAACCAGCATCGACTATATCATTAAAGTTATCTTCAAGAAGTTTTACAACCTTAAATGCCATCTCTGTTGGGAGTATCTGTTTTTTCTCGATATTTACATATGTACGGTTACTAAGAGTCGCTATGGTTGGGGCATAAGTCGATGGACGACCTATCCCCTCGCTCTCTAGTTTTTTTATAAGCGAAGCCTCTGAGTATCTAGCGGGTGGCTCTGTAAAGTGTTGCTCTTTTTTTAGACTTTGGATATGAGCATCATCACCCTTATTTAGTTTTGGAAGTAGTTTATCTTTGTCCTCATTTCCTAAAACTCTATAAAAACCATCAAAAAGTAGTTTTCTACCAGTTGCTCTAAACTCATTTTCACTTCCGCTAAAGAGTATACTTTGTTGCTCAAACATAGCATCGCTCATCTGTGAAGCGACAAATCTATCGTATATAAGTTTATATACTCTAAGCTCTTCAGGCTTTAGATAGCTTGATGCTATCTCTGGAGTAAAATCAAGCATAGTTGGTCTTATAGCCTCGTGAGCCTCTTGTGCCCCTTTTGCTTTTTTTGTGTAGTAGTTTGGTTTTTGTGGTAGATACTCTTTGCCATATGTTGATTCTATAACACCACGAACAGCACCTATTGCCTCTGCGGCGATATTTAGCGAGTCTGTTCTCATATAGGTTATAACACCACTAACACCATTAGGAGTTCTAACACCCTCATATAAAGATTGTGCTATCATCATCGTTTTTTTAGGTGAATAGCCTAAACGACTAGATGCACTCTGTTGAAGGGTTGATGTCATAAATGGTGGTTGAGGTGAAGTTTTACGGCTTTTTGTCTCTATGTTTGTTATGCTAAAACTATCGTTTTTAACACTAGACTCTATCTCTTTTGCCATCGCTTCATTTGTGATGGTGAGTTTGTCTATCTTTATATCTTTGTGTTTTATAAGGTTTGCTTCTATATCTTTTTTGAAGATAGTATCTATGCTCCAGTACTCTTCAGGCTTAAAAGCTTGAATCTCCCTTTCACGATCTACCACTATCTTTAGTGCCGATGATTGCACACGACCTGCACTTAAACCTTTTTGTATCTTAGAACTTACTAGTGGAGAGAGCTTATAGCCTACTATTCTATCTAAAAGTCTTCTTGCTTGTTGAGCATTTACCATATTCATATCTATAGCTCTTGCACTACTTAGGGCATTTTGTATCGCGGTTTTTGTTATCTCATGAAATACTATACGGGGTAACTGTGTTGGTTCAAGCCCTAGAGCATGGGCTATATGCCACCCTATCGCCTCACCCTCTCTATCCTCATCCGTCGCGATATATACAACATCGCTTTTTTTTGCTAGATCTTTGATCTTTTTAACTGTCTCAAGGTTCTCTTTATCGACACTATATGTTGGGATGAGGTTATTTTGCTCATCTAATGTTATGCCAAAACGACTTTTTGGCAAATCTCTTATGTGACCTTTTGAAGCTATAACTTCAAAATTTTTGCCTAAAAAGTTTTTTATGGTTTTTGCTTTTGCGGGTGATTCTACTATTATTAAGTCCAAAATCTCTTTTCCTATATATATGGTACATGTTTTCTTAGCCGAAAGTGTACCTAAAAAAGTTTAACCTTTCTTTTGAGGTCTAAAGCTAAATAAAAAATAGGTCGCCATTAAAGCTATAAAACTAGAGACTAAAAACAGATACTCTGGTATGTATTCGTATATATAACCACTACTTATAGCCCCTAAAAATGCCCCAAATCCATAAGCCATACCGCTAAACATCTGCTGAGCTAAACTTTTGTGTTTATAAAGTGTAAAAAGATAAGCTATAGAAGCGGAGTGAAAAAGGGCAAAACTAAGTGCATGGATAGCTTGAGAGAGAAACAAAACTCCCAAACTAGATGAAAATGCAAAAACCAAAAACCACCTTAGGGCTGTTGCTAAAGTTGTTAGTTGTATAACCCTAAGGAGTGAGTTTTTAAGTAGTCTTGCTTGAGAAAATAACATAATAATCTCAACCGCCACACCAAAACTCCAAAGATAAACTGTGGTGTCTAAGCTTATGCCATGATCGGTTGTGTAGATAGTAAAAAAGTTATAAAATGAGCCAAAACTAACCTGCATTAAGATAAACCCTAGCCATAGTTTATAATCTTTTAAAAAATCTATATCATTTGCTATTTTGCTAGTTTTACTTAAAAGCTCTTTTGTATTTGTAGCTATAACAAAAGCGACACTCACAGTTAGTAGTGTTAGTACTAAAAGGTATAAAAGTGCGATAGATGGCGGGTTTAAAAACCTAACAAGTACAAGAGCTACTAACACAAAACCTATAGAACCAAAGAGTCTAATCTTGCCATATCTCTCTTTAGCTAAAACCTCAAGTGCCACTAACTCCATATAGGGTAAAACTAAACTTAGCCCTACCCCAAATGATATATTTGAGATTAGGAGTTTATAAAAACTATCTAGCGAAAAGTAAAAACTCATAGCACTAATACTCATGATAAAAAGGGCTAAGTTAAAAGTAGTGCGGTTTATCTTTAACCCTTTTATAAAAGCAAAAGGGACGATAAATCTAACAAGTGGAGCAGAGGCAAATATAACACCTATCTCACTAGAGCTATAGCCACTTAAAGATAGCACTTTAGGTAAAAATATGATGTAAACACCAATGATGGAGAAGTAGAAAAAGTAAAAAATTGCTAGTAGTATTTGCATAGCACAATTATAACCTATAGTGATAAAATATATATTATTGATTTGAATCAAGTATCATTGTTTCTTATGGTTATATAATGAACAGCTTTTAACTTACACACAAAAGGTTGTTTTATGTTAAAGATTATGCAAGAAAACGATTTTATAGTATCAAAGACTGACCTTAAGGGTCGCATAACATACTGTAATGAGATATTTATGGAGATGGCGGAGTATGATGAGTCGGAGCTTTTAGCAAAGCCACACAACATCATCAGACATCCTGATATGCCAAAAGCGATATTTTGGTATCTTTGGCAAAAGATTCCACAAAAAGAGGAGGTTTTTGCTTATGTTCTAAATAGAGGCAAAAACGGAAACGACTACTGGGTATATGCAAATATCACAGCAACTCTAGATGAAAAAGGCAATATAATCGACTACTACTCAGTTAGACGAAAGCCAAACGAAAAAGCCCTGCAAGAGATTATCATCCCGCTATATAAAAAGATGCTTGAGGTTGAAAAAACGAGTGGAATTGAGGCCTCTTTTAAAGTACTTACCGACATACTAAAAGATAAAGGAGTCTCTTACGATGAGTATATTATCTCTCTTCAAAACAGCTAAGCCTAAAAGAAATCTAGAGATTTATGATGAGATCATAGCTCTACTAAATAGCATGGCCGATGGTAAATTAAATGGTAGGATAACCCATATCCCAAAAGATGGCTCCAAAGAGAGTAGGGCGGCTTGGTCGCTAAATAATGCACTAGACCAACTAGAGGCTTTTATGAGAGATGTTGAGACATCTGTAGAATCAGCCAAACAAAACAAAAGCTATAGAAGTACAAATCCGCAAGGTTTGCATGGGATATTTCGCTCAACTTCACAAAAACTAAAACTAGCTATAGAGTCTATATGTTTGAGTTTTGAGGCTAGAAAAAAAGCAGAATTGTCTGAGAAACTTAGCACTTTAGGCGGGGGGATTAGTGCGGGGCTTGTAACTATACAGCAAGATATAGCAGAGTCTCAAAAAGGCTCACAAGAGATAACAGATGTTTCACAACAAACCGCAGAGTTATCTTCTAGTAGCTTAGCTAGTGTAAATGATATGATGGAAAAACTAGCACTCTTAGCAAACTCCATCTCACACAACCACGATATCATAGTAAATCTTGAGCAGCGAAGTAATGATATCTCTACTATAGTTGATCTTATCAAAGATATAGCAGACCAAACAAACCTACTAGCACTAAATGCCGCGATAGAAGCAGCAAGAGCGGGTGAGCATGGAAGAGGTTTTGCAGTGGTTGCTGATGAGGTTAGAAAACTAGCTGAGAGGACTCAAAAGGCGACTCAAGAGATCGAGATAAATATCTCAACCTTACAGCAAGAGGCAAATGAGATGAGAAGCTCTTCTGATGGGATATCAAAGATAGCAGATGAGCAAAATAGTGTTATAACGGGCTTTGTCGATACTTTTTCTAAGTTAAATACTTCAGCGATGCACTCGGCTCATATATCGACAAACATAAACAATCAACTCTTTACAACACTTATAAAAGTTGATCACATAGTCTATAAGTCATCGGCATACTCAGCGGTGTTAAATTCACATGCAGATAAAGAGTTTGTAGATCATAAAAATTGCCGTTTTGGTAAGTGGTATGATGGTTTAGGGCAAGAGAAGTTTGGCTCACTAAAAGTCTTTAACACTATAGATCCAGTTCATAAAAAAGTACACGATAGTGTCCTTAAAAATTATGAGTTTATAAAAAATGGCACGACACTAAAAGGGGATAATCCAGATACGATATATGCAAACTTTGTCGATATGGAGAGTGCATCGGCGGAGCTTTTTATAAAACTAGATGAGATGGTAAGAGAGTATTCAAGCCATAATGGCTAAGTGTTTGTAACGGTTATATCTATAAGCCTCTGTTTTGCTTCTTGAAATGGTATGCTCTCATTTGCATTTTGAGCTAGATACTCTTGCATAGCATCTTTTTTTGCTATAGCCTCATCTAGTTCAGGGTCGCTACCTTTTACATAGGCTCCAACCCTTAAAAGCACCTCATTCTCTTTTAAAAGTGTATACATTCTTCTAAATTTTCTAGCAGCTAGAGTATGCTCTTTATCAACAATATCGCCCATAACCCGTGAAGCGGAGTTTAGTATATTTACAGGTGGGTAGATACCAAAATCGGTCATCTCCCTAGAGAGTACTATGTGTCCATCTAAGATAGATCGTGATTGATCGGCTATAGGATCACTCATATCATCACCCTCTATAAGGACTGTAAAAAAGGCGGTTATGCTACCCTTGCCCTCCTCTTTTCCAGCCCTCTCCATAAGTTGGGGTAAGAGTGTTAGTGAAGATGGTGGATACCCTTTTGAGGTGGGCGGCTCACCTAGAGCTAGACCTATCTCTCTTTGAGCCATAGCAAACCTTGTAACCGAATCCATAATAAAAAGGACATCTTTGCCTTGTTCTTTAAAGTACTCCGCAACACTCATCGCCGAAAATGCACCATATTTTCTCATAAGCGGCGAATCATCACTAGTCGCTACAACTATAACAGTGTTAGTTAGATCACCCCCTAAGTTTTTCTCTATAAACTCAGGAACCTCCCTACCCCTCTCACCTATAAGTGCGACTACTTTTATAGGGGCATCAGCACCCCTTACTATCATCCCCATAAGTGTAGATTTTCCAACACCACTACCTGCAAATATACCTAGTTTTTGCCCTCGCCCAGTTGTTAAAAGTCCATCAAGGCTTTTAACTCCAACACTAAAAACATCATCTATCATACCCCGTTTCATCGCTGCTATGGGTGGTTTTATGATGGGCATACTCTCATCTGTATCTATAAAACCCTTGCCATCGATCGGTCTCATAAATGGATCTACTACTCTTCCTAAAAGCCCATCTCCAACAGCGATATTTAGTCCTGATTGATCTATAAAGACTCTATCACCCGATCTAAAACCCTCAACAAAACTAAAAGGGGTTATATAAAATACCCCCTCTTGTATCTCGCTAACCATACCAACAATGCTAAGTTTGTTTGACTCTGATACTATGCGAACCATATCGCCTACACTCACATCTAGCCCTTTTGCTATGATGATAGTTGCATTTATCTTGATGATTTGACCAAAGCTCTCTGAGAGTTTTTGGTTTTGGAGTTTTTTTCTAAGAGTAGATAGTGGCAAAGGTGAACCTTAATACCTTGTGCCACTCGGTGAGTTTATGAGTGAAAAGAACTCTGCTCTTGTTTTTTCATCTTTTTTAAAGAGTCCTCTAAGAGCAGATGAGGTTGTTGTTGAGTTTATCTTCTCAACCCCTCTCATCTCCATACACATATGTCTTGCTTGTATAACTACAGCTACACCTTTTGGCTTTATCGCCTCCATGATAGCATCTGCTATCTGCTCTGTTAGTTGCTCTTGGATCTGCATCCGTCTTGCAAATACATCTACAACTCTAGGGATTTTTGATAACCCTACTACTTTGCCATCGGGTATATATGCAACATGTGCATGACCTATGATAGGCAGGAGATGGTGTTCACATGTAGAGTAAAACTCTATATCTTTTAGAAGTACCATCTCATCATTTGATGTACTAAAAAGAGCTGAATTTAGTATCTCGATAGGGTTTTGTTTATACCCACCAAATATAAACTCATAAGCTTTTTTAACCCTTTGCGGAGTTTTTACTAGCCCCTCCCTTGTAGGGTCTTCACCTACATGAACCATCATAGTTTTTACTGCATCTTCAAACTTTTGCATCTTTTAATCCTACTGAACTAACACATGTGGAACTATAAGTGGGTACTTTTTCATCTTTCTATATATATGTTTTCGCACAACCACTCTAAGATCATTCTCTAGTGCTTTTGGGTTCTCTAAAAGCCCTTGCTTCATATTTATAAGAAACTGCTCAAGCACCCCTTCCATCTCTGCTGCAAAAGCTTTATCTTGCTTATCGGCAACAAGTCCAAAGCTAGTAACATTTGGTCTTGATAACATTGTAGAGTTTTGACGATCTACTTGTGTTACTAGGACAACTATACCCTCTGTCGCAAGTTTTTGTCTATCCATAACGATATCATCTTCGATTTTGGAGTTGTGTTGATTGTCTATATATGTTTTACCACTTCTAACAGTTTTTACCCGTTTCATATATTTTGGAGCAACTTCTACTGTATCCCCATCGTTCATTATGTAGATATTTCTCTCAGGAACACCACATAACATAGCGGTCTCTTTGTGTTTCATAACATGGTTGTATTCACCATGGATAGGTAAGAAAAACTTAGGATTTACAAGTCTAAGCATAAGTTTTTGCTCCTCTATAGATGCGTGACCTGAGACATGTATATCTTTGTCTGAACTTACTTTTGCACCCGCTCTATATAGGTGGTTTAACATAGCCGATATTGAGCCCTCATTACCAGGTATTGCACGAGAAGATAGTATGATAAGATCATTTGGTTTTATCTTTACATGTCTATGTTCACCTATAGACATTCTATATAGTGCTGAGCTAGGCTCCCCTTGTGAACCTGTTGTGATTATGAGTATATCTTTGTCGTTCATATGTGGTAGTTCATCTGGTTGAACAAAGGTATTTTTTGGGACTTTTATATAGTCGTATTGCATAGCTAGTTCTATATTTTTCTCCATAGATCTACCTATAACACACACCTTTCTACCATATTTCATACCATACTGTATAGCTTGATATACACGGTGGATATTTGAGCTAAAAGTAGATAGTAGCACCCTACCCTCAGCTTTTGAAAATACTCTATCAAGAGCAGGAGCAACACTTAGCTCTGATGGAGTTGGTGTTGAGTTGTATGAGTTTGTTGAGTCACTTAAAAGACAAAGTACCCCTTTTTCACCATAGTGTGCAAGTCTATGTAGGTCTGGTGTGTAGCCATCAACTGGAGTTAAGTCTATCTTAAAATCTCCAGTATGCACTATAGTACCTGCTCCTGTTGTTATGGCAAGAGATGATGAGTCGATGATGGAGTGTGTCATATGCATCCACTCTATTTTGAAATCTTTTCCTATCTCATAAACTTTTCTTTTCTCTATAGGGTTGAAGTATCTTCTATACTCTCTTATGTGGTGCTCATCAAACTTTGAGCCTATCATAGCTAGTGGAAGTGAAGTACCATATATAGGAAATTGCATCTCTTTATAAAGGTATGGCATAGCACCTATATGATCCTCATGAGCATGGGTTATGATAACTGCTACTATCTTATCTTTGATCTCTCTTAGGTATGAGAAATCTGGCACAAGTATATCGACACCGTGCATATCACTATCTGGAAAACTCATCCCCACATCTATAAGTATAGCCTCATTTTGAGTCTCAAATACTGTTATGTTTCCACCTATCTCACCTAGTCCACCTAGTGGTGTTATGCGGATCTTATCTTGAGTAGCTAGATCTAGTTTAAAGTGTGGATTTAGTCTTTGTTTTTGAGCTTCTGCATTTAAAGCGGCAAATGCTTTTAGGTTTTCATCAATAGGAGCGGCTCCTGAGCCATAGCCTCTTCTTGATCTTGGTTTTGCTTTTGCACCCTCTTCTTTGCCTTGAGCATTTGGTTTTGGGTTTTTGTTAAATCTCTTGTTGAGATTTGTTTTTTTACTCTCTTTAAGAGTCGCCTGTTGTGTTTCTTCTTGTTGCATCCAAACTCCTTGAATTATTATAGAGTTGGTGATAGTCGCTAGTGCTTAGCTCGTGAGGTCTGATGGTTTGTGAAACTCCTAAGGTTTTTAGAGTATCTATAAGTCGCTCTTTATTGTAGGTAGATGAGAGATTTTTTAGTAGTGTTTTTCTAGGTTGAGTAAATGCAACTCTTAAAAACTTCTCAAAATCCTCATCTTTTCTACTCTCTTTTTTCTCTATCAAAAAAACAGCAGAATCGACTTTTGGTTGTGGGTCAAACGATGTTGGTGGAACTTTTATGATAAGCTTAGTATTTGCGATACTTTGAGCTATAACGCTAAGTGCACCAAAATCACTATCACCGCTTGAGGCACAAAACTTTTGTGCAACTTCAAGCTGAACCATTACAAGTATATTTTTGCAATTCTCATCAGCAAGTGCTTTTAGTATGATATTTGTCGCTATATAGTATGGTAGATTTGCTACCAAATCATACGGCTCATCTAAAAGGTTACTCTTCCAAGTACTCAAAACATCACCACATCTAAGGGTGAGTCGGTTGGTTTTGATGGCTATATCAAAGCTATCTTGCAATATTTTACACAAATCGGCATCGACCTCAAAAGCTTCTACACTTTTGACATCTACTAAATATTTAGTTAAATCACCTAAGCCAGGCCCAATCTCAACTATTTTGTTGTTATTGTTGGGCATCGCTTCGATGATTTGTTGTAAAACAGACTCATCTTTTAAAAAATTTTGTCCATACTTCTTTTTTGCTATTATAGTTTTCATAAAACCCTATTTTACACTATGTTTGGTTAATTTTGCATAATAATACTATGTTTCACATGAAACATTTCTATAAGCGATAAAGTGTTAAAATTTTACAACTAATTTAAAGGTCTTATTTTGAAAGAGTATTGTGCAAAAAGGATCATCCCTTGTTTAGATGTAAAAGATGGAAGAGTTGTTAAAGGTGTAAACTTTGTAGGTTTAAGAGATGCGGGAGACCCTGTAGAGATAGCTAAAAGATACAACCAAGAGGGTGCAGATGAGCTTACATTTTTAGATATTACCGCGACAAATGATAACCGCGATACCATAGTAGATATAGTTGAGCGAGTTGCAAAAGAGGTTTTTATACCGCTAACTGTGGGTGGTGGGATAAGAACACTTGAAGATATATATAAACTTTTAAATGTCGGATGCGACAAGATAAGCATAAACTCATCGGCGATAAAACGACCAGATTTTATAGATGAGGGTGCAAAACGGTTTGGCTCACAGTGCATCGTTACTGCTATAGATGTTAAAAAAACAGGTAGTTCGTGGAATGTCTATATAAATGGTGGAAGAGTCGATACAGGTAAAAATGCGATAGAGTGGGCAAAAGAGGTTGTTGATAGGGGAAGTGGTGAGATACTTCTAACATCTATGGATGCTGATGGTACAAAAGCAGGATTTGATCTAGATATAACCGAAGCTATTTCAAAAGCTGTTAATGTCCCTGTTATAGCGAGTGGTGGAGCGGGAACTATGGAGCATATAAGAGATGCTTTTTTAAGAGGAGCCGATGCGGCACTTGCGGCTAGTATTTTTCACTTTAAAGAGATAGATATTATGGAGCTAAAACACTATCTAGATAAAAATGGCATCGCGGTGAGATTATGATAATCTGTGCTGGAAATAACGAAACATTTGATTTTGCCACACCTATAGGGGTAGGGCTAGTTGAATCTGCTATGAACTTAGCAAGGCTTTGTTTGTTTGATAAGCCTGAGTTTTTGCTTTTTGTGGGGAGTGCGGGTAGTTATGGTGAGCTTGATATCTTTGATATAGTTGAGTCAAAAACCGCAGCTAACATCGAGTTAGCATTTTTAAGTGATGATGGATACACCCCCATAGATAATGTTATAAGCACTAACACCACTAACAAAAAAGATATTATTATCAACTCATCTAACTATATATCGACTAACACAGAACTAACAAAAAAGTTTTTAAGACTTGGAGTAGGTGCCGAAAATATGGAGTTTTTCTCTGTTTTAAGAGTTGCACAAGAGTTTGATATACCTGCTGGTGGAGTATTTTGCATAACTAACTACACTAACAAAAATGCCCATAGTGATTTTATAAAAAACCACCAAAGGGCAAAAGAGCTACTTAGTGAGTATCTACCAAATCGTATCAGTGAGCTAACACAAAAATGAAACCATCGTTATATGGATATAGACTAAAAGAGCTTCAAGAGCTTGTAAAACCATCTTTTCGTGCAAAACAGATATATGGGTGGCTTTACCATAACTTTGTCGATAGTTTTGATCAGATGAGCAACCTTCCAAAAGCCCTTAGAGATGAGCTAGAGCAAACATATGTTATAAACCCACTAAAGATAATCAACAAAGAGATATCACAAGATGGGACTAAAAAGTACCTTTTAGAGCTAAATGATGGTAAAACGATAGAGGCTGTTTGGCTTAAGATGAAAGATGAGCAGGTAGAAGATGGTAAAGTTGTCCAAGAGGCAAAGTACACCATCTGTGTATCTACACAAGTTGGGTGTAAAGTTGGATGTGCATTTTGTTTGACCGCAAAGGGTGGTTTTACAAGAGATTTGGATGCTAGTGAGATAGTCGCTCAGGTTGTGACTCTAAAAAAAGATAACAACCATAAACATAACCGTATGATAAATATAGTCTATATGGGGATGGGTGAACCACTAGACAATCTTGCCAATCTAGCACAAGCTATAGAGATTTTTAAAGAAGAAGATGGGCTATGTATAGGTGCTAAAAGACAAACCGTCTCAACTAGCGGACTAAGTACTAAGATAGATAGGCTAGGGGAGATGGATTTGGGTGTCCATATAGCTATATCGCTCCATGCTGTTGACGATGAGCTTAGAAGTGAGCTTATACCGATGAATAAAGCCCACAATATCGCCTCTATCATCGAAGCGGTAAAAAGGTTCCCTATAGATACTAGAAAAAGGGTTATGTTTGAGTATCTTGTTATCAAAAACAAAAATGATGATATAGCATCGGCTAAAAAGCTTGTAAAGCTTCTACACGGTATAAAAGCAAAGGTAAACTTGATATACTTTAACCCATACCCAAACACACCCTACGAGCGACCGCTTGAGAGTGATATGGTAGCTTTTCAAGAGTATCTTATAAATCACGGTCTGCTTTGTACCATAAGGGACTCAAAAGGGATCGATATCAGTGCTGCTTGTGGGCAGCTAAAGGAGAAAAAAGATCATGAATAGTGTTGAGATATTTCAGTATGTGTTTTTACTTGTTGTTGTTGGTGTCGGTTTTATCGGTTTTTTGAAAGTTGTCTACAAGGATGATAATAAGTAAATGCTCAACACTCCAGGGAGAGCATTTACGAACAAAATCATACCCTATCTTTCTTATATAAATCTAATACTTTTTTAGTTCTGTTTTAAGTTTATCTGTATGTGTCAAATCGTCATTCTGAACTCGACTTAGAATCTCAAAATAAGATATTCACACATTGTTATAAGCTGTGAATAAGTTTATAAAATCATTATGACAAAATTCAAAATTTAGAGATTTTTTAAGAAATATTTTATATAAAATAAGGCTGAAATTTAACTGCTTATATATAGCTTAAAGTGCCTATTTTAGGGCTTTTAAGCAGATTTGTAAATATTGAAAAATCTTTAGAGTTTAATATATTTTTAAACTCCAATTTGTTATTCACATAGCTGTTAAATGGTTTGTGATGTTTCACATGAAACATTCATATTTGTAAAGCAAATATCTTTAAAGTTCACACCGCTTTTTATGTGATATTCTCTACCATAAAGGCTAAACTCTAGCTCATTTGCATGTAGTAAAAGTCTTTTTGCGCCACTCGCTTCTACTCTGCTTTGTTTGTCTAGTTCACGATCAAGATACTTAACTATATAGCTCTCATCTTGTCCATAAACAGGATCGCCAACTATAGTATGTTTCACATGAAACATATGGACTCTTATTTGATGTTGTCTTCCAGTATGTGGCGAACACTCTACAAGAGTAGTATTTAGGTTTTTAAAGTACTCCAGAGGTCTCACATAGGTTAGAGACTCTTTTCCAGATTTATCGACTTTTACTACCATTCTAACTAGTGCCGATTTTTCATCATCGTATCTTAAAAGTGGCTCATCTATACTAAGCTCATCTCTAAGTTCGCCATGAACCATAGCAAGGTACTTTTTTTTAACTTCTCGCTCTTGAAACATAACTTTTAGCTCTATCTCACTCTTTTTGTTTTTAGCACACAAAACTAGTCCGCTTGTCTCTTGGTCTATTCGGTGAACGATATTTGCACCATCTCCATAAGTTGCTTTTAGTTCATCTATAAGAGAGTAGGGGGTGTAGCGATTTTGTGGATGGATGAGCATACCACTAGGTTTATCATAGACTACAAACTCATCGCTCTCAAAGATAGCCTTGAGTCCATAAGAGATAGGCTCAAATACTATAAACTCAATATCGCCATTTATTAGTTGAGTAGGTTTTGCTACAAGAGTTCCATTTGCACTAAGCCTACCTTTGGCTATAAAGCTTTGCATCTCTTTTTGGCTATAGCCCAAATCTCGCATAAGAAAATGTGAAGCTTTTTGTTCTTTATCTAAAAAATATTTCTTAGTAGTAAATGGCAAATTTATCCCCTTTTTCAGCTCTTTTTTGCAATAATAACATATTAATAATAGAAGTAAAGGTGCTAAATGGTTGAGAGATATGCTAGAAAAATAATGAGCGATAAGTGGACACAAGAAGCAAGATATGCAGCTTGGTTGGAAGTTGAAAAAGCAGCTGTAAAAGCTTGGAATAAACTAGGACTTATTCCTGATAGTGATTGCGAAAAAATAGTAAAAAATGCAAAATTTAGTGTTGAGCGAATTGAAGAGATTGAAGCAGTAACAAAACACGATTTAATCGCTTTTAATACAAGTGTAAGTGAGAGTTTAGGGGAAGAGTCAAGATGGTTTCACTATGGAATGACAAGCTCAGATGCTGTTGATACAGGTGTTGCACTACAGATGAGAGACTCTTTACAAATCATCATAGAAGATGTAGAGATGCTACTTGAAAGTATTAAAAAAAGAGCAGAGGAACACAAATATACTTTAATGGTTGGAAGAAGCCATGGTATTCACGGTGAGCCAATAACTTTTGGTCTTACACTTGCTGTTTGGTACGATGAAGTAAAAAGACACTTACAAAATTTAAATGAAACTATGGAAGTAATCGCTGTTGGGCAAATTAGTGGAGCTATGGGAAATTTTGCTCATGCACCTTTAGAGCTTGAAGAGTATGCAATGGCTGAACTTGGACTTAAACCAGAGCCTTGCAGTAATCAAGTAATTCATAGAGATAGATACGCAAGACTTGCAACAACTTTAGCACTTTTAGCTTCAAGTGTAGAGAAATTTGCTGTTCAAATAAGACATCTTCAAAGAACAGAAGTATATGAAGCTGAGGAGTATTTTGCAGCTGGACAAAAAGGGAGTTCAGCAATGCCACACAAAAGAAACCCTATTTTAACTGAAAATATAACAGGCTTAGCAAGAATGATAAGAGCTTATGTAACACCAGCCTTAGAAAATGTAGCTCTATGGCATGAGCGAGATATAAGCCATAGCTCAACTGAGAGATTTTGGTTACCAGATGCATTTATAACAACAGATTTTATGCTTCAACGTATGAACAGTGTTATCGCAAACCTTACAGTTATGCCTGAAAATATGATGAAAAATTTAAATCTTACAGGTGGGCTTGTATTTTCTCAAAGAGTTTTACTAGAACTTCCGCTAAAAGGTGTAAGCCGTGAAGATGCTTATAAAATAGTTCAAAGAAATGCTATGAAAGTTTGGCAAGAGATTCAACAAGGAAGAGCGACTACAAACGAAAAAGGTGAAAGTTTATATTTACAGTACCTTTTAGCTGATGATGAGCTTAGAAATTCTTTGAGTGAAGAGCATATAAGAGAGTGCTTTAACTTTGAGTACTATACTAAAAATGTAGATGCTATATTTGCCAGAGTTTTTGTAAACTAAAAAATATAAACTCTTGATGAAAGGTAAGAATGATAACAGTTATAAAAAGAAATGGAAGAACTGAAAAGTTAGATATAACAAAGATACAAAAATATACATCAGCAGCGGTAGCAGAGCTTGAAAATGTGTCACAAAGTGAGCTAGAAGTAGATGCACAGATACAGTTTCGTGATGGTATAAGCACAAAAGAGATACAACAAACACTTATAAAAACCGCGGTAGATAAGATAGATATAGATGCTCCAAACTGGACATTTGTCGCTGCGAGACTATTTTTGTTTAATCTCTATCATGAGGTAAATGGTTTTACAGGCTATACAACTCTAAGAGAATACTTCAATAAAGGTGAAAAAGAGGGGAAAATCCTTTTAGGTCTAAAAGATATGTATGACCTTGAAAAACTAGATAAGTACATAAAACCTGAGAGGGATATGCAGTTTAACTATCTAGGGATTAAAACACTTTATGATAGATATCTTATAAAAGATAGAAAATCAAAACCAATAGAGTTGCCACAACATATGTTTATGGCAATAGCGATGTTTTTGGCTCAAAGGGAAGAGGATAAAGAGCTTTGGGCTATCAAGTTTTACGATATGATCTCAAGCTTTGAGGTGATGTTAGCGACTCCAACACTAAGCAATGCTAGAACCACAAGACATCAACTAAGCTCATGCTACATAGGCTCAACCGCCGATAATATAGAGGGGATATTTGACTCATATAAAGAGATGGCACTGCTTTCTAAGTTTGGCGGTGGAATAGGCTGGGACTGGAGCAATGTTCGTGCTATGGGTTCATACATAGATGGGCATAAAAATGCAGCAGGTGGAACGATACCGTTTTTAAAAATAACAAATGATATAGCCATAGCAGTAGATCAGCTAGGGACTAGAAAAGGTGCTATAGCGGTCTATATGGAGCCATGGCACATAGATATAAGTGACTTTTTGGATCTTAAGAAAAACTCTGGAGAAGAGAGAAGAAGAGCACACGATCTTTTCCCATCGCTTTGGCTAAATGATCTTTTTATGAAGCGGGTAGAGGAAGATGCTATATGGACACTATTTGACCCTATAGAGGCGAGAGAATTAACTGGGCTTTTTGGTGAAGAGTTTAACAAAAAGTACTTAGAGTTAGAGAGCGATGATAGTATCATCAAAGAAAAACTAAGGGCAAAAGATCTTTGGAAAAAGATACTTACATCTTATTTTGAGAGTGGAAGTCCATTTTTATGCTTTAAAGATAATGCAAATCGTGCAAATCCAAATAGCCATAGTGGAATCATAAGAAGCTCAAATCTCTGTACAGAGATATTTCAAAATACAAATCCAAACTACTACAAAACAAAGTTTATATTTGCTGATGGAAGTGAGATGAGTTACGATGAAGATGAGCTACTTCGTGTAGATAGTGGCTTAGAAAAACCAGCTAAAAAAGTAACTGCACTAGATAGACTAGATGGTAAAGAGATATTTGTAGTTGAAAAAGAGAAAGTTGATGGTGATACTGCGGTTTGTAATCTAGCTAGTATAAATCTATCTCGCATAAACACACTTGAAGATATAAAAAGAGTTGTACCAACAGCTATAAGAGTTTTAGATAATGTAATAGACCTTAACTTCTACCCGCTAGGGAAGGTTAAAAAAACAAACCTAAAAACAAGAGCTATAGGCTTAGGTGTGATGGGTGAGGCTCAAATGTTAGCAGAGCATAGCATTGAGTGGGGGACACAAGAGCATTTTGATAAGATAGATGAGCTACTAGAGGCTATAAGCTATGAGGCGATAAGCTCATCTAGTGATTTAGCGGTAGAGAAAGGGAAATATCCAGAGTTTGATGGCTCAAAATGGAGTCAAGGGGTTATGCCTATGGATAGTGCAAATGCCGAAACTCTAAGATTAGTCGATCGCGGTGGGCTTTTTGCTACAAGTTGTGATTGGAGTAGTTTAAGAGAGAAGGTTAAAACTCAAGGGATGAGAAATGGCTACTTGATGGCGATAGCTCCTACTAGTTCTATATCGATACTAACAGGGACTACTCAAGCTATAGAGCCTGTATTTAAACGAAAATGGTTCGAGGAAAATCTAAGCGGACTTATACCTGTTGTGGTTCCAAAACTAAGTCCTGAAACTTGGGCTTATTATACACCTGCATACGATCTTGATCAGAAGCTACTTATAAAAGCAGCAGCGATAAGACAAAAATGGATAGATCAAGGACAGAGCCTAAATATCTTTATAACACTAGATAAGGCGAGTGGTAAATACCTAAATGATATCTATATGTTGGCATGGAAACTAGGGCTAAAATCTACCTACTACCTAAGAAGTCAATCACCTGAAGCTACTGTAGAAGATAGAAGTATGGAGTGTGTTGGTTGTCAGTAAAACCACTCCTTAAAAAAGATATAAAAGAGTTTTTATACAGGTTCGATAACTTTTTAGGTGCTAACATAAAAGATATATCTGTTATAGATAGCACCACTATAGAGATGAGCCTTGAGGCACAAGATAGGGCTTTGGGGTTTGACTGGGTAGAGCTAACACTTAGTTTTAGTGGTGTTAGTGATGCTAGGTTAGTCGATAACTCAAAACTAGAGTTTTTAGATATGAGCGAGGGGATAGCTCTAAGGGCAGATAGTAGTTTTGAGTTTGCCATAGGGAGCTACACTGATATAAAAAGTGCAAGTTGTTTTATAGTAGCAACTTCACTAAAAGTTATGGTTTAACAAGGTAAAAGATGAGCATACTTATAACAGGTGGAGCAGGGTATATAGCGACTCACACTTTAGTAGAGCTAAACAAAGCTGGTTTTGATTTTGTAGTTTATGATAACTTTTCAAACTCAAACAAAGAGAGTTTAAAAAGGGTAAAAAAAATCACAGGCAAAAAAGTAAAGTTTATAAAAGGGGATATTAGAGATAAAAAAACTCTAAAAAAAGCTTTTAAAAAGTATAATTTCGATTCTGTTATCCACTTTGCAGGGCTAAAAGCAGTAGGTGAGAGTGTCACAAATCCACTTGAGTACTATGATAATAATGTCGTGGGAACTTTGAGGCTCCTTGAAGTTATGAGTAAGTTTAATTGTAAAAAAATAGTATTTAGCTCAAGTGCCACAGTTTATGGAGACCCAAAAACTTGCCCAATAGATGAGAGCTTTGATGTTGGAGCTACTACAAATCCTTATGGAACTAGCAAGTATATGATAGAGCGAATTTTAGAAGATTTATATATAAGTGATAACTCTTTTAAAATTGCCATCTTGAGGTATTTTAACCCTGTAGGGAGCCATAAAAGTGCTCTTATAGGAGAAGATCCAAACGGTATCCCAAATAACCTTATGCCATATATAAGCCAAGTTGCTGTTGGAAAACTTGAAAGTTTAAATGTTTTTGGAAGTGATTATTCTACACCTGATGGAACAGGAGTGAGAGACTATATCCATGTTGTAGATTTAGCAGATGCCCATGTAAAGGCTATTTTGTATCTAAAGAAAAAAAACCTAAAAGAGAATCCACTAAAAGTAAATATTGGCACAGGGGTAGGGTATAGCGCACTTGATATGATAAAAGCTTTTGAGAGTGCAAGTGGCAAAAAAATAGCATATAAACTAGCCCCTAGAAGAGCAGGAGATATTGCAACTTGCTATGCAAACCCACAAAAAGCAAAAGAGCTTTTAAAGTGGGAGGCGAAACATACACTAGAAGATATGTGCCAAAGTAGTTGGAATTGGCAGAGTAAGAATCCTAATGGATATAGTATATAACACTATAAATCTACCCCCTATTTACCATCCATTAGCCCTTCATTAGCCATCTATAAGCCATCTATAGTATAAAATTTTTCATCTCAAATATACAAGGATTTTGATGAAAAAAGTTTTATTATTATTGTCTTTAGTTGCATTTACATTTTTAGATGCAAAACCTAGTGTTGAGTTCAAATCAGCCGAATCTGCTACAAATAGAGTGATGCCCTCAGATCAAAACACAATACTCTCATATAACAATGTCTTAGAGAGAGCAAAAACTAGCATCGTAAATATATCCATAAAGAAAAAAGTAGATCAAAGAGCGAGTGTAAACCCTTTTTTAGATGATCCATTTTTTAGGGATTTTTTTAGAGGGTTTAATGATATCCCGCGAGATAGAATAGAAAAAGCATTAGGTTCTGGTGTGATAGTCTCAAGTGATGGTTATATAGTTACAAATAACCATGTTGTAGATGGTGCAAATGAGATCATAGTAAATCTAGCAGATGATAAAAAAGAGTACGAAGCAAAGCTTATCGGGCGAGATGAGAAGAGTGATCTAGCTGTCATAAAGATAGAGGCAAAAAACCTAAATAGTGTCACTTTTTTTAACTCAGATGAGGCAAAAGTTGGCGATATAGTTTTTGCATTAGGAAACCCTTTTGGGGTAGGGCAAACTATAACACAAGGGATAGTTTCAGCTACTGGTCGAAGCGGTGTTGGGATAGTTGAGTATGAGGATTTTATACAAACCGATGCATCTATAAACCCTGGAAATAGCGGTGGAGCGCTTATAAACTCAGCAGGGCAACTTATAGGGATAAACTCAGCTATACTAAGTAGATCTGGTGGAAATGTAGGCATAGGGTTTGCGATACCATCAAATATGGTAAAAACAGTCGCTACAAGCCTTATAGAAAATGGTAAATATACAAGAGCCTATCTTGGAGTAAATATCTCAGATGTCACTAAAGATATGAGTGATTTTTATAACAACACTTATGGGGCTTTAGTTACTGGTGTAGAAGATGACTCCCCTGCTTCTAAAGCGGGTCTAAAACGAGGGGATCTTATAGTTGAGGTAAATGGTAAAAAGATCCAAAGTGCAAGTGAACTTAAAAATACTATAGGTAGCCTTGATCCAAACAAAAGCGCAAATATCAAATACCTAAGAGATAAAAAAGTGGAGTTTAAAACTGTAAAACTAACTACTTTTAGTGGCTCAAAAGGCTCAAATGGTGTTGTAGAGTTTAAGGGTATGAGTGTTGTGACTCAAGATAGTAAAAGTAGCCGTATAAAAGGTGTTGCTATCGATAAAATAGAGGTAGATAGCGAAGCTTATAAAGTGGGGCTAAAAGAGGGTGATATAGTTATTCAGGTAGAAAATAGCGAGATAACAACTATAGATGAGTTTAAAAAAGCGACAAGCTCAAGCGATAAGAAGAGATTTTTTATCTATCGCCGTGGGGCAATATTTGCTGTTGTGCTATAAGGAGGGTTTATGAGAGTAGTTTGTCCACACTGTTTGGGTGTAAATAATGTCCCATATAAAGAGAGTTATACCAAAGCAAATTGTGGTAGGTGTAAAAACTCTTTGCTAGAAAATAAGATAATAGAGCTTAGTGGTGATAATTTTGATGAGGTGGTTGTAAATAGTGATTTGCCTGTAGTTATAGACTTTTGGGCACCATGGTGCGGACCTTGTAGGTCTATGGCACCTGCCTTTGAGAAGAGTGCTAAAAGCTTTGGACTAAAAGCACTATATGCTAAAGTAAATACTGAGGAGTATCCGCAACTAAGTGCTAGATTTGGCATAAGAGGGATACCAACTATTATCATTTTTAAAGACTCAAAAGAGGTTCATAGAGTCTCTGGTGCCTTAGATGAGCTAAGTATTAGTAAGCTGGTAAAGGGGTTGCTATAGACTACTCCCAGTCGAGTAGTCTTCTCTCACCCTCAAGATTTCTTATCTCAGTTACATCTTGAGAGACCTCAATAACACCTTTGTAGGTCCCCGCATCATCTCTGATGGCAAAGTAGCGAATATGTACAAACCTACCTTTAAAAGGTATCCAAAACTCAGCCTCATCGCGTCTTCCAGCTTTAAACTCTTCTAGTATCATAAGCACTTGACCGACCGATTTTGGCGGATGACAAAACCTAACTTCACGACCTATAATCCCCGCACTTCTAGGGAACACCCGTTCATCTCCACGGTTATAAAATATAACAATATCATTCTCATCAACATAGGTTATATCAACGGGCATAAACTTAAGTAGTAGATTTATCTGCTCAGGAAGCATCCACCCCTCATCTAGTTTTATCCTACCTTCAAGTGAGAATGGTAAGTCCCTTTTTGTATTATCTTGTGATGGGTGAAGATACTCCTCCTTACTTTTTGGCGGATAGAGAGTTGGAGGTGTATCAAACATCCATCCTATCTCCTCATCTCCCTCTCTCATCTCTTTCCAGTCATCTTCATTTAGCATCTCATATGCTCTAGGCAGAAGCCTCCCCTCTTCAACTTGCATAACATGCTCAAGTGAAGAGAAGACCCTTTGAAGTGCAGGAAAAAGGTTTTGAAAATCTTTTTGTTCTGCTAGGAGTCTTGCAGTTTTTATCTCAGCTCTAATATCATCATGAAAAGCCCACATATTTTGTGATGGGCTTGTCCAGCCATATTTTTCAAGGTAAGGGAAGAGTTGATTCTCTTTTCTAGCAAAATGTTTCTCTACCCTTAGGAGCCTTTGAAACACTTCATTAAACTCATTAAACTGAGTTGAGATATCTATGCTATTTATCCCCGATATCAGTCCTCTTATAAGCATATTTTCTTCAAGATATACACGAAGCGGATGTCCATCAGGTAGGTTAAAAAATGGGTTCATAAATCTTTTCCTATTTACAATTTTTTCAAATTATACAGTTTAAAAAAAGTTTGAACTTGATTTATGCCATTTAAAATCACCCTTTAAGTTTAGTTAAGTGGCACAACCTTAACATCATAATCACCCACTATTTGAACTCTCTGATAGAGACTAAACTCACCCTCATCCGCTTTTTGTGCTACAGATACAACAGAAGCGTCTTCAAGCCTTATAGTCAGTTCTACCCCATCTGTTTGCTCAAGTCTATTTTGTACCTCAGATCCAGCGATGGCTCCTAGTATAGCTCCGCCAACGGTAGCTATAGCAGCTCCAGTCCCTTTTCCAACACCACTCCCCATAACACCACCAAGTGCGCCACCACCGATAGTCCCTAGAGTTGTATTTGTACCTTTTGATTGTGCATTTTTTTGTAATACTATGTTTCTTATCCCTATAATTTCACCAAGGCGAACCGTTTGCATTTTTCCAGCCTCATTTGAGCTATATGTTCCGCCCCTATAGGTGTCGCTACTAGCACATCCGCTAAAAACTGCTAAAGCTAGTGCTAAAAATATTGTACTTCTTAGCATAATAAACTCCTCTTGGACTCATTTTTTTATTATACCAAAGTTTAAACTTCGTATAGTGTACTCGCTTACTACAGCACCTTTTCGCATAGTTAGTATATGCTCAATCGCATCTGCTATATCTTCTGCTAAAAGGCTATCTTTTGATGGCTCAAACCTAAGAGTATTATAAAAATCGCTCTGTGTCATATCGGGATTTATATTTGTGACACTCAAAGCACTCTTTCTGCTCTCTTCAAAAAGTGAATCACCAAATGCCTTGAGTCCCGCCTTTGTAGCACTATATACACCTGCAAATTTTGATGCTCTAAGTGCCTCTATGGAGTTGATATTTATAAGGTATCCCTCATGTTTTTTTAGGCTTTTTAGGGTTGCATTTGCAAGTAGCATAGGGGCACTAAGGTTTAAAAACACCATCTGCATAATAGTTTTTGCACTAAGCTCCTCATGGGGTTCAAATCTACCAAAACCAGCAGAGTTTATAAGTAAAAAAACCTCTTTTTGTTTAAGAAAGTTAGCACACTCTAAAACATCTTTTTCTTCACTCAAATCTGCCTTATAGTGAGAAAAATGCTCATTTTTAAAAAACTCACTAGGGTCATTTCTGCTTATCCCTATAACACTAAAGCCCATTTTAAGTAGTCTTAAAGCTATCGCCCTACCTATACCACTACTTGCCCCACTAACAACAGCTACTCTCATCTATTAGCCTTTTTATAAGTTTTTTTGTCTCATCTTTAGTAACTTTTTGTGGTTCAAAGTTATCACTTACCACCTTATATATAAAACGGTTTTTATGAGCATTTGAAGCTATATAAAACCCAAAAGACTCCATATCTACTATATCATGACTCTTTTTGGTAGCTTCAAAATCTTCACACCTTATACTAAGGGTACTATTTTTATTTAGCTCATAAATTATATCTTTGTAGATTATCTTAGATATCTCAAAAACAGTTCCGACCTTATGGTTTGAAGCACAAATGCCTATATTTACAAGTGTGTCATCTTGTTTTATATCGTTCATCAGAGTTTTTGTAGCTTTGCTCATCGCCTCTATCCCAACCCCGCTTACAAGCACAACTAGCTCATCTGAAGTAAAAGCCGTGTAGCCATAAAGCTTTGATTTTATTAGTTTTAGATGTTCAGCTACCCCTTGAGCTTCACTTTTAGTCGCTACAACTACATAAATCATAGAGATTTAAACTTTTTTAGGTATAATTTCATCGCTTCTTCTTAGACCTGTGCAACGGTGCTTAAAGACATTGTGTCAGGGTAGGAATACAGCAGCACACCTTTTTGTGTTGTGTGCCGCAGGTATCTGGGGAGAAGTGCTTACATATCATCGCGATATTTTGCTATCCCACACGAAGCACTCGGTTTTGGCGGGTTATCTCTTAAATACTTTAAATCCTCAAGAGTTTGATCTAATACCCTTTTTTGTTGCAGGATGATTAACATCTGGTGATCCTTATCATTCATAGGTGTAGCCATGTTTGTAAGTACCGATTCGACCTCATTGTCTAGTGCCTTTAGGGCATCTTCTATATATTTAATAACTTTCATAGGATAATTTTAGCTTTTTTTGGGTAAAATCGCAATTCCCAAATTTAAAGAGGAGGTTTCGATGCCAAAGATGAAATCGGTAAAAAGTGCCGTAAAGCGCTTTAAGGTTAAAAAAAATGGTACTGTTAAAAGAGGCAGTGCATTTAGAAGTCATATATTAACTAAGCAAGATGCTAAAACTAGAAGAGCTCATAACAAGCCAAAAACAGTTGCAGCGGTTGATGTTAAAAATGTTAAGGAAATGATAAACTAGTTGATGTTGCAAAACATCTAGTAACTCCAGATAGATTATCTGGGCAAGACCATCTAAGGTATGGCACCCTAAGCATATAGCAAAAGGGTAAAGAGAAAAGGAAAAATATGCCAAGAGTCAAAACAGGTGTTGTTCGTAGAAGAAGACACAAAAAGATTTTAAAGTTAGCAAAAGGTTTTTATAGCGGTCGTCGTAAACACTTCCGTAAAGCAAAAGAGCAGTTAGAGAGATCAATGTACTATGCTTTCCGTGATAGAAAGCAAAGAAAAAGAGATTTTAGAAAACTATGGATCATCCGTATAAATGCAGCAGCTCGTTTAAATGGTATGAACTACTCAACTTTCATGAACGGTTTACATAAATCAGGCATCGAACTAGATCGCAAAATCTTAGCTGATATGGCTATGAATGATGCAGGAGCTTTTAGCAAAGTTGCAGAGGCTTCAAAAGCAGCACTTAAAAAATAATCTTTGCCTCATTTTTGAGGCAGATTATCCATAGCCGCCATCCACTCTTTTATCTTCTTCTCATACCCATTTTCACTTAAAGTTAAAAAATCTAAATCTTTTTCTAGGTACTTTTGTTCTACCCATCCGCCAAAATCATGTGGATTTTTATACCCATCTGGATTTTGTTTTATAGTTTTTGGTATGTTTAACTCCTCTTTGGTTTTTACATAATCTAAAGCTTTATCTATCGCTTTATATGAGGCATTTGATTTTGGGCTAGAGGCTAGATATATAACAACTTGAGAGAGGATGATTCTAGCTTCAGGAAAGCCTATTGTGGCTACACTTTGCATAGCCGAATTTGCTAAAACCAAAGCTTGTGGGTTAGCATTGCCTATATCTTCACTAGCAAGTATAACAAGCCTTCTAGCTATAAAAGTAGCACTCTCACTCGCTGCTATAAGTCTAGCTAAGTAGTAGAGTGAAGCATTTATATCTGAGCCTCTTATCGATTTTATCAAAGCACTTGCTAGGTTATAGTGTATACAGTCCTCACTGCTTCCATCACTCATAACTTGTGGGCGGAGAGATTTTAGGGTTTTTAGGTTTATATGTGAGTCTATAGATGAGCTAAACTCCAAAAGCTTAAGCATAGCTCTTGCATCGCCGCTGCTACTTATACATAGATAATCTAGTGCATCATTATCTAGTTTTATACTATGCTCATCTGCAATTTTTTTAGCTAAGTTTTTTAGCTCATCTAGCCCTACCTTTTTTAGTTCAAAAATCATAGAGCGAGAACGGATAGCCGAAGCTAAGCTATAGAAGGGATTTTCAGTTGAAGCACCTAAAAATAGTGCCTGATTTTTCTCCATAAAAGGTAAAAGCACCTCTTGTTGGTTTTTTGAGAGTCTATGCACTTCATCTATAAATATCAACGGTTTTTCTAGGGTGTTTGTATATTTTGCTAAGATAGCCCTTAGCTCATCTAGCTTAAAAGTTGTAGCATTTAGCTCATAAAAAGGTCTATCTAGCTCTTTTGCGACAACTCTTGCAAGTGTAGTTTTGCCACACCCCGCACTACCATAAAAAAAGCTATGTCCAAGAGTTTTTTTCTCACAAAGCACTCTAAAAGGGGCATTTTTTGCTAGTAGATGATCTTGAGATAGTATATCTTCAAACTTTTTTGGGCGGTAGTGGTAGGCAAAATCCCTCACTATCTCTTTTTACTCTCTTCTTTTAAAAATGTATATAGAGCTGAGTATTCACTTCTGCTTAGATAGCGAGTTTTCCCTGTTGGTAGGTTGTTTAGCTCTATCTCCGCAAAACTAACCCTTTTTAGATCTAGTACATCGGCTTTAAAGTGGGCAAAAAATCGTCTAAGTTCACGGTTTTGACCCTCGCTTATGGCGACTTTTAATATCGAGTAGTTTGGTTGGTTTTTTTGTACTTTATAGCCCAAAAATGGCTTAAACTCCATAGATGTTATTTTGGTATTTTTATGAGCTCCCGCTTTTGCATCTTCAAGCACTAATCCCTCTAGCATCGCCTCTTCCATCTGCGGGGTAACTTTGCCTTTTATCTTTAGCTTATAGATTCTTTGTAGATTTGAGTTCATAAGTGCAGTTGCAACTTTTGAAGCATCGGTTAGTAGCAGTAGCCCCTCAGAGGCAAAGTCAAGTCTACCTATGGGTATAAAGTGCTTAAACTCTTTATCTAGCGAATCGTATATGGTTCGCCTACCTTGCGGGTCTTTTTTGGTTACTATCTCACCTTTTGGTTTGTTATAGACTATGACTGTGTATTTATCTTTTGGGGTGATCTTTTTACCACTTATATATACCACATCTTTATCGCTAACTTCAGTTGAGAAGTTTTTTACAACCTCGCCATTTACTTTAACATACCCACTCTCTATAGCGACATCTGCCTCTCTTCTTGAGTATGATGAGTTGTGTGCGATATATTTGTTTAATCTCATGAGATCCCTTTTTCAATAAGGGTGTGTATATGAAGCACCCCTTTTACCTTTTTATCTTTTGAAGTTATAGCTAGTAGTTGGATCTTAAGCTCTTCTATGATGGCTAGTGCTTGACTTGCTAAGATATTTTCATCATCTATAACTTTGGGGTTTTTGGTGGCATATTTTAGTATGTTATCCTCAAGGCTAAAATCATCTCTCATCAAAGCTCTTCTTATATCGCCATCACTAGCAAGAGCTACTAGAGTATCTTGCTCATCTACTATAAGTGCAGTTCCAAGTCGCCCCTCACCTATGGCTACTATCGCCTCTTTGAGAGTTGAGGTAGCTTTTATGATAGGCAAACTATCTGTTCTCATAATATCTTTTACTTTTATAAAAAGCCTTTTACCTAAAGCTCCACCAGGGTGAAATGAGGCAAAATCATCAGTTTTAAAATCCCTTGCCCTCATAAGTGCAACCGCTATCGCATCACCCATAGCGAGTGTTAGAGTTGTCGAGCTAGTTGGTGCAGCATTTAGTGGACATGCCTCTTTTTTGACTCTTATATTTAAAAAAACATCACTATATCTACCTAGAGTTGAGTTTTTATCTTTGCTCATCCCTATAAGTGGTATATCAAACCTTTTTATATGTGGAAGTATCGAGCTAAGCTCTTCGCTCTCCCCACTATAACTTATAGCCAGTACCACATCGCCTCTGCTTATCATACCAAGATCACCATGAAGTGCCTCAGTGGGATGTAAAAAAAAGCTAGGGGTTCCTGTTGAGGCTAGTGTTGCGGCTATTTTAGCTCCTACGAGTCCGCTTTTACCAACTCCGCTGATTATAAGTTTGCCACTACATTTTAGTATAAGCTCTATGGCATCGTTAAATGATTTGTCTAGGGTATCTGCACTATCTAGTAGAGTTTGTGCCTCTATTTTTAGTGTCTCTTTTGCTATGTCGATATAATTCATAATGAAATTATACTCTTAAAAGGGGGTAAAAACTAGCTAAAAGCTAGTTTTTATATTTAGTTTAGATCTGGTTTTGGAGTTGAAGCAGTTGGGTTTGGTAGTTGAGGTAAAACTATAGGCTCTTTTCTACCATCAAGCGAAGTCATAAATGCCTCTATAGAAGCTGCTTCTTTGTCGTTTATATCCGCTGCTAACTGGATACGACCCATCTCTTTTATAGCATCTTTGATATCCCAAAATTGACCATTATGAAAATATGGTGCAGTTTGAGTGATATTTCTTAGAGTTGGAACTTTAACCATTCCGTTTTTATCACCTTTAAATCCGCCAACATCTTGATATTTGTATTCACCTGTGATACCAAAAGCATTCATGCTTCCACCAAGAGCGATATCTGTATGGCAAGTTGCACAACCTTTGTCTATAAAAGTTTTAAGACCATCTTTTTGAGCAGGAGTCATTGCTTTATCATCACCATTTAAAAAGTCATCAAAAGCTGATGGAGTAACAAGTGTTCTCTCAAAAGTTGCTATGGTATCAGTTACTTTTTCAAAAGTGATTTTTACATCTTTACCGTATGCTTTTTTAAACTCTTCTACATACTCAGGCATAGAATTAACAACACCCTCTATATGTTTTGGAGTAGCAGCCATCTCAACATCAGCTTGTGCTGGACCTTGAGCTTGAGCCTCTAGGTGTGGATCTCTACCATCCCAAAATTGAGAGTTAAAAAACACTGAGTTATAAACTGTAGGTGAGTTTAGGTGAGATGGATTTGCTGCCCATTTGTGACCTGTTGCAGCTGGTACACCATCAGCACCACCAAAGCTTAGGTTGTGACATGTGTTACAGCTTATAAGTCCACTTTTTGAGAGTCTAGGGTCAAAATATAGTTTTTTACCTAGCTCAATTTTTTCAGAAGTTATAGGGTTTTTTGGGTTATCTATAAGCTTGTTTAGCTCAGCCTTATCTGTAGGAATAGCTTTTAGACCAGCTTGTTTTGCCATAGTTCTAAGCTCTGCATCAGATGCCATAAGAGTAGTTGCTAAAACAGCAACTGAAAGTACGATTTTATTCTTCATGACTATTTCCTTTTAGTTTATAATGTTTTATACAGTGAAATATTGTCAAAATATTATCAATTATAACCTTTATTTAATCTTATCAAAAATTATTATTATGATTATAAATATTATTTTGTTAATGATATAATGGCTAGATTAAAATTTGAGTGGAGATACTTATGAGGGATAAGATAGGAAAATTTGTAGATACAATAGATACGCTAAGGTTAAATGAAAGAACTATCTCTTGCAACTCTTTGATCATAGCCGAAGCAGGAGCAGGTAAAACAAACTTAGCTTGTCGTATTAAAGATTATGTTACAGATAGCGGTGTGTTAACACTTTACTTAGACTTCTCAAACTCTAGTGAAGATCAGATAGAAAGACGATACAAAGATGAGAACTTTAACTTTATAGTTTTTGATGAGAGTGAGGAGTTTCAAGTAGCTTTTAGAAAACTGATAGATGAGAAAAAACATATATATATGGTTGTAGATCCAAAATACTTCTCAAATAAAAGAGATATAAAGAGTAAACTAACCCAAACTCTTCAAACTAAAGAGCTTTTAGATAACTACTACTACTTTTTTCATGATATAGAGAATCTAAATGGTTTTTATACAAAGTTTGAGGATTTTTTACTATATATGTTAACATTTTTAAATCTTAAAAAGTATGGATTTACATTTTTAGCACAACCCCATCCAACCTTTGAAAATGCACAGCTAAAACTACTTTTTACATTTTTGTATGTTGGTAAATCGACACATTTTGAGTATTTTAATACTGCACAACTAAAAAAGATACCTAAAAATCAGTTTATATACCAATACAGAACAGACCACAGAACCCTGCTTTTCAATGATGTCAATACAAACATAGTTGAGATAGATGAGTACAAAATGGAAGAGTGATGCAAAATCTCTTTGATGAGCTAAATTCACTAGATCAAAGGTGTTATAGCGAGTTTTTTCTAAGTGAAGATATCCTTATGGAACATGCCGCAAATGGCATGGCAACATACATCAAAGAGCATTTTGCTAAAAACTCAAAAATTGTAGTTTATGTAGGTGGCTCAAACAACGGTGCTGATGGAGTAGCTCTTGCTAGGCTTTTACATAAAGAGTTTGATGTTTTTTTATACTTTGTAAAAGAGCCAAAATCCCCCTTGGCAAAACTTCAAGTAAAAAGAGCAAAAGCACTAGGTGTTAAAGAGTTAAGCACTGTTGAGCCTTGCGATATTGTAGTTGATGCCATTTTTGGAACAGGCTTTAGCGGTGAGCTAGATGAGCTAACTTCTACTTTGATAGATGAGCTAAATAGCCTAAGGGCCTATAAAATAGCATGTGATGTGCCATCTGCTTTTAGGTTTATAGCCGATACAACCATAACCATGGGGGCTTTAAAAAAGTCTATGTTTTTAGACTCCACTAAAGATGTAGTTGGCGATATAAGAGTTGTTGATCTAGGGCTAAGCAGAGATATTTATGAGAAAGATAGCAACTGGAAACTTTTAGATATGGGTGATTTTTTACCACCTATAAGGGTTAAAAATAACTCAAATAAAGGTAGCTATGGTCATCTAGCGGTTATCGGTGGGCAGATGAGTGGGGCAGCTACTATAAGTGCTAAAGCGGCACTAAACTTTGGGTGTGGGCTTGTGAGTCTGCTTGGAGTTAAAAGTAGTGATATAGAGATTATAAACTCAAAAGATTTACCTAAAAATACAACTGCTATAGCAGTTGGAATGGGGCTTGGAGATATGTTTAGTGTAGATGAGCTAAAGCAGATGCTTACTTTAGATCTACCGCTTGTAGCTGATGCCGATATTTTTTATAAAAAAGAGATTTTAGAGTTTATACTAAAAAAAGATGGAGTAGTTCTAACTCCTCATCCAAAAGAGTTTGTATCCCTTTTAAAACTAATAGGCTTAGTAGATATAGGCATAGATGAGCTTCAAAGTCAGAGATTTAGGTATGTTGAGCTTTTTTGTGAAGCTTATCCAAAGATTACGCTTTTGCTAAAAGGTGCAAATATTATCATTGCTAAAGATAAAAACTACTATATTAACCCACATGGAAAACTAAACTTAGCAAAAGGTGGAAGCGGGGATGTGCTAAGTGGGCTTATAGGTTCACTTTTAGCTCAAGGGTATAGTGATATAGATGGGGCGATACACGGCTCTCTTGCTCTAGCTAAGCTCTCGCAAGATTACAAGGGTGCAAATTTTTCATTAACACCAAAAAAACTTATAAAAGGGATAAAATGTCTAACAAACTAAAGATAGGAAAATACGAACTAAACTCAAGACTAATCGTAGGGAGTGGCAAATATAAAAGCTTTCAGCAGACACTAGATGCGACTTTAGCTAGTGGGAGTGATCTTATAACTGTTGCGGTTAGAAGGGTAAATATAACAGACCCAAATAAAGAGAATCTAAGAGAGACTTTTAAAGATACAAGTATAAAGTTTTTACCAAACTCAGCAGGGTGTGTAACAGCCGAGGAGGCTATAACTACATTTAGGCTAACAAGAGAGGCGACGGGGATAGATCTTATAAAGCTAGAGGTTATAGGCGATACTCAAAAAACACTATACCCTGATGTGCTAGAGACTATAAAAGCTTGTGAAGTTTTAGCAAAAGATGGCTTTACCATTATGGCATACACTTCAGATGATCCTATTATGGCTAAAAGACTTGAAGATGCAGGGGCTGCTGCGGTTATGCCTTTAGCTGCTCCTATTGGTAGTGGACTTGGGATCCAAAACCCTTATAATATCGTTTTTATAAGAGAAGCGATAAAAGTACCCGTTATAGTAGATGCGGGTATCGGGTGTGCTAGTGATACTGCTTATGCTATGGAGTTAGGTGCTGATGGAGTTTTAACAAACTCTGCTATAGCTATGGCAAATGATCCTATCTTGATGGCTGAGGCGATGAAACATGCCATTGTTGCGGGTAGGATGAGTTACTTAGCTGGTAGAATAGCTAAGAGACCTTATGCAACAGCATCAAGCCCAATAGATGGTTTGATACAATTTTAAAAAATATCTTGACAACTAAAAAATATTTTACTATAATTCCACTCTCATTATGAGTTTTAATGAGAAGGCGGGGTGTAGCTCAGTATGGTTAGAGTACTTGGTTTGGGACCAAGGGCCGAAGGTTCGAGTCCTTTCACCCCGACCACCTTTTTTTATTTTTTGTGTTTATATTTATGGTGAGATTAGCTCAGTCGGTTAGAGCACTAGTTTGTGGCACTGGGGGTCGCGAGTTCGAATCTCGTATCTCACCCCATAAACATTGAAGATAGCAAAAACTTAAAAACTTATATAAATTTGTGGCGTCCGTGGCTCAACTGGATAGAGTTTCGGACTTCGGATCCGACGGTTATAGGTTCGAATCCTATCGGGCGCACCATTTTTGACATAAATGTATGCGTCCATAGCTCAGCTGGATAGAGCACACGCCTTCTAAGCGTGCGGTCAGAGGTTCGAATCCTCTTGGGCGTACCACTTTTAAGTTTTTTTTGTTAAAATACTACTTACACGCGGATGTGGTGAAATGGCAGACACGCTAGACTTAGGATCTAGTGCCGCAAGGTGTGGAGGTTCAAGTCCTCTCATCCGCACCATTTACCCTAAAATAGGGAACTTCAAAGGCTTTTAAAAAGCTTCAAAATCTTCAAAAATAACTAGAGCGGGTACGGTTTTAGAACTTCTTAAAAATAAATTTCTTTTTCAATTAATTTTCAAATTTAAGCAAAAGTCATCAAAAAATCAAATTATCATTATGCCATATAATTCTATAATATAAAAATTCTCATTTTATTGATTTTTGAGTCAAGATTAGTGCTTTTTTATTAATTTTTTATAGTATCACACTTCTGTAGTGAAATGTGGGGTAATTTAATAAATAAAAGGTACTTTATGCCTTTTTAGCTTTTTTATGGGTAAGATTTACTTTCTTAAAATCGAATAAAGGGAAAAAAATAGAGGATAGCATATGAAATATTTAATTGGAGTTGTTGCTGTAGTTTTATTTACGGGTTGTGGAGCTGCAAATAATGCATTAGTTTCAAAAACAAAGAGTGTTGAGTACTATCGTATTTTCGATATAAAAACAAAGATAGATCGTGATTCAATTAGTGAATTAGCAAGTAATGGATTAGGTAGAAATGTAAATAATACTCAAGAAGCAAAACCTATACCAAAAAGTGCAATAATTCCTAGTACACCAGGTAGACTTGAAGTAGCAAATCCATTTGAGGGTACACAACTTGGTATGTTGGCTTTATCAGGAGGTGGTTTTGGCTTAAAAATAGCTACTTGCAAGGATGCTATTTGGACAGCTAATGCTACTAGAAATGTATCAGGAGATAGTGATTTAAGAATTACTGCATGTTTGTTTCAATATCAAGATGGTTACCATTTAGATTTGTATGCAACTTTTGCAAAACAAGAAGGTGGTTTAATGCAAATTAGCCGTTCAATGGCACATGCTATGGTTGGAACACCAGAAGAATGGACGGAAAAAGCTTTTCTTGATATCGTAAGAGAAATTAGAAAAGGTTCAAAAGCCGAAATTACACTACTTGAAGCTTATCCAAAAATCCAAGGCACTCCTTGGTTGGATGATGGTGATGATATAATTAATGAGAAAAATTAAATATCTCTAAATCTATACGATTAATCGCAGAACTATTAAAACTAAAGGCTAAAGCTTAAGATTTAGCCTTTTTCTAGTGTGTACACACATATACACAAAAAGCAAAAAGGGTGTCAGGCGCTCTTTTTAGGCACTCTTTTTTTCTTTTTTTCAAAATCTTTTATAAATCACTTCAAATTTTCAAAAATTACTTTAGCTACTTATCAAATTATTATTTTAAGCTTTTTTATCTTTTATAGCTTCAACTATCCATCTCCACTCCCCATAACCACTATCTACATTTATATGTCCCGCATTTTCTAAGGTTTTTATATCTATATCTAGCTCTATTGCGATTTTTTTTGCCTCATCAAGGCTTATATAGGGGTCGTTTGTTGAGCTTATAAGGAGTGAGTTTTTAGATAGTAGTTTTTTTGGTAGTTTGCATGGGTAAAATGAACTAAGCTCTTTAATGTCGCAGTTCATGCTAGGTGGTGCTACTAAAAATAGCCTCTCAAGCTCTATATCAAAGCCATCATTACATAGATGAAACCATAGTATATTTGCGATGGAGTGGCATAAAACAACAGTAGGCTTAAACTCTTTTAGCTCTTTTTTTAGCTCATTTAGCCATATATCTTTGTTGGGATTATCTATATCGCTAAACTTTAAAAAGCTAACACACCCATAATCTTTCGCGATTTCACCCGCTAAGTAGCTTTGCCAATGTGGATAATCACTCCCGCCCCATCCATGAAGAATCAAAACTCTCATAGAACTTTTTGCACCCTTTTTATGGTCTCATCTTTACCTATGATAGCCATGATAGCATCGAGTGCAGGACCGCCAAGCTTACCTAAAAGTGCGACTCTTAGAGGTTGCCCAATCTTTCCAAAGCCTATCTCATTCTCGTCTACCACCTCTTGTAAAATGTTATGAAACTCCTCAGGCAAGGCTATCTCACGTCTCTCCATAAGTTTTGCTACAAATGCCTCTAGTATCTCTTTTGAGCTAGTGTTTATAGCTTTTGCAAATGCCTTTTCATCGTACCCATCGGGTGCAACTACTATCTCATCTATCATAGTTTTTAGCTCATTTATGGTTTTTGCTCTATCTTTTAGTGCATCTAGTAGCAGATCTTTTTTACTTAATTTTAGCCCTAAAAGCTCTTCTAGCTTATCGTTTGAAGTGTGCTTGATATAGTGTGAGTTTAGCCAATCGAGCTTTTGAGTGTTATAGATAGAGGCTGAGCGGTTTATATCTTTTGGGTCAAATAGCTTTAACATCTCATCTATGCTAAATATCTCTTGATCCCCATGGCTCCACCCAAGGCGAACTAAGAAGTTTAGCAGTGCTTCAGGTAAATAACCCATCTCTTTATATGCCATAACATCGGTTGCACCATCTCTTTTTGAGAGTTTTTTGCCACTTTCGTTATGTATCATAGGGACATGGTAAAACTTTGGTACATCAAACCCTAGTGCCTCATATACAACTATCTGTTTTGGGGTATTTGATAGGTGATCATCACCTCTTATTACCTCATTTATCCCCATTAGTGCATCATCTATGGCAACTACGAAGTTATAGGTTGGACTCCCATCGGCTCTAGCTATAACAAAATCATCAAGGATATCCTCAGCCCTAAAAACAACATCACCTTTTACACCATCTTGTACTACTATGTCACCGCTAAGTGGTGCTTTTATACGGATAACAGGCTCTATGCCCTCAGGTGGGGTTCCTTTAAAATCACGGTAGCGATTGTCATACTTTGCTCTTTGTTTTGCCGCTATTTGAGACTCCCTTAGTGCCTCTAGCTCATCTTTGCTCATGTAGCACTTATATGCTTTGTTCTCATCTAGGAGCTGCTTTATGTATTTTGCATATATATCATCTCTTTGAGATTGGTAGATTATATCTTCATCGTGATCTAACCCTAGCCACTCAAAAGCTTTTAGTATCGCCTCTGCTGCTTCTTGTGAGTTTCTAGCTTTGTCGGTATCCTCTATGCGAAGGAAGAACTTGCCACTATTTTTTCTAGCCCAAAGGTAAGAAAAAAGAGCAGTTCTAAGACCACCTATATGAAGATATCCTGTAGGACTTGGAGCAAAACGGGTAACAACCATAAGAAGCCTTTGATAGAAATTGTAAAATTTTAGGGTAACATTTGTTAAAAGTGGGTAAAATTTTAGCTATAAGATGAGGTGGATTTTAAATGTATAAGATATTTTTACTCTTAGTAGTAGCTATTTTTTTGGAAGCAAAAATTATAAACTCTACAGTTGCTATGGTTGGAACTGAACCTATTACAAGCTATGATGTCAAGCAGAGTATGAACCTAACTAAACTTAGTTTTGAAGATGCACTTGAGTTTAAGATAAGAGAGAAACTAGAAGAGCAGGAGATTGTAAAAAGATCTATCGATATAAGCCCTAGTGATGTTTATGATGAGATAAAACATATAGCACAAAACAACAATATAAGTGTTTCAGCACTCTACGATAGGGTAAGAGAGACTACGGGTGCCACTTCAGAGGAGTTTAAAGAGCAGACAAGAAAAAAACTACTCTCTCAAAAACTCTATTCAGAGATAGCCTACTCATCTATAAATGAGCCAAGCGATAATGAGATAGCTGAGTATATGCAACTACACAAAGATTTATTTTCTAAGCCACTATATTTTGATGCGATAATCTACTCAAGTACAGATGAGCATGATCTAAATATGGTTCAAAAAAACCCAATGTTTACATCGCCCTCGCTCCTAAGAGAGGAGAGAGAACTCTACTATGAGAGCCTTCCGCAAGGTTTAGCAGACTTGCTAGAATCAACCCCGCCAAAAACCTTTACTCAGATAGTTTCGCTAGATGATAGACTAAGTATATTTTTTATAAAAGGTGTTCAAAAGCAAGATTCGCAAGAGTCACAAAAATATAGAGTTGTAAATATGATAATGGCAGATAAGAGAGAGCAGGTTTTGAGTGATTATTTCTCAAAGCTAAAAAATAGTTCGCAAGTGAAGATTTTGGATAAAAAGTAGTTATGTTAAGTGATAAAAACTTTATAAATATCGCTCTTGAGATAGCAAGTGCTTCTAAGTGTGTATCTAAAAAAGTTGGAGCAGTTATAGTTAAAGATGGCAGGATTTTAAGTACAGGCTATAACGGAACTCCAGCAGGTTATATAAACTGCTCATCTTATTGGAGCGATGAGTACACAAAAGAGCATCACGAGTGGTCAAAAACTTATGAGATTCATGCTGAGATGAATGCCATAATATGGGCGGCTAGAAAAGGTATAAGCATAGAGGACTCTACCATCTATGTAACACTTGAGCCTTGTAGTGAGTGTAGTAAAAATATCATAGCTAGTGGTATAAAACGGATAGTTTATCTAAAACCATATGAGCATAACCGCTCAGATGTGGTTGCAAGATTTTTACAAGACAATAGTGTTAGTATAGAGCAAATAGGAGAAAATAATGGTTGAAGATGAGAGCTTAAGAGCAGAGATAGCAAAACACTTGATGCAACCTGAAAACTACGGAAAACTAGAGGATGCAAATGGTGTTGGGTTTGGGATAGACCATGCTACAAAAAGTTATGTTGTTATGTATATAAAAAGAGATGAGCAAGATATAAACGATATTATGTTTGGGACAAATGGGACTCAAGATACTACAACTTTAGGTTCGCTATTTACAGAGATGATAAAGGGTGGTAGTGTCGCTGATGCTATTAGTACACTAGAACAACTAGAGAGTGAGCTAAATGAGAGCTATGCCTCTTTACCAACCCCAAAAGTAGACACCTCAAAGCCAGAGGGTGAGCAGGTAGAAAAAATCTCAACAGAACATCAAGATAGTGCAAATATGGTTTTAACTGCTTTTAAAGCAGCGATGAGACACTACGAAAGAGCTAAGGATGGCATCAAAGAGGAGTATTTTGAGATGAGTATAAGTAAAACTTGCCCATACTCAACAACAGAGTGCCATTTTGTAACCAAAGCAAAGGAGAGCTAAAGGGATGGACTACAACGAACTTATAAAAGGGAATGAAGAGTTTCAGCAGAGTTATTTTAAAAAACACGAGCAAAAGCTTTTAGAGCTAAGTGAAAATGGGCAAAACCCAAAGATATTATATATAAGTTGTTCAGACTCTAGAGTTATACCAGGGCTTATCACAAAAACAGCACCAGGTGATCTTTTTGTAGTTAGAAATGTAGGAAATTTAGTCGCACCATATAGCCCTGATGAGGATTTTCACTCAACCGCTTCATCTATTGAGTACGCTATTAGTGTTTTGGGTATTGAGAGTATTATAGTTTGCGGACATACACATTGCGGGGCGATAGAGGCGGTATTTCATAAAGATGAGCTACTAAAACCAGAGTTAGTTCACACTAGAAAATGGTTGTCTTTAGCAGAGAGACCAAAAGCTCAGGCGGTTCTAGCACTAGGAAACGATGCAAATCAAGATGAGCTATATAGGCTAACTGAGAAGCTATCGGTTATCGCGCAGCTTGAGAACTTGCTAACATATCCAGCAGTTAGAAGCGGTGTAAAAAGTGGACAAATCACTCTTCATGGGTGGATATATGATATAAAAACAGGTGAGATAAGCTACTACAACCCAGAGATATCGCAGTTTGAGCCTATATGTAACTTAGCAAAAGAGATAGGTAGCGATGCATGTTGCCTAAATACTTAACTCCTTTAAAAGCAAAGCAAGTTCTCTTGTTTGCTCA